>OKWN01000145.1_pt1 | contig 64290 bp, 61 predicted proteins | sample 1607151 | NCBI WGS metagenome assembly OKWN01 (sample SAMN07501046, study PRJEB24779) | human gut metagenome | isolation source: stool | host: human infant | place: USA: Pittsburgh, PA | reverse complement strand
AATGCGCCACCACCATTTGTAGCAGCTATATACGGGAATCTCCAGAAATTCCCTAATCCAACAGCATTTCCTGCCATTGCTAAGATAAGACCTATCTTAGAACCCCATTGTTCTCTGTTTTCTGCCATTTGTTACTCCCTCCTTTTTATTTTAAATATTACGGAAAATAAAACCTAAAATAAATATTCAGAATAAAACCCCTTTTGTCTATATTTTCACATTTTTGTAAATTTTCTGACTATTTATCTTATAAAAATAACCACTAGACTTTGTTATTATCTAAGTGGTCATTTTATATAATAGTACCATCCTTTACTAAAACATGCAATAATTCTTTCAAAATTTATTTTTCAGATATTCTTGCCGCTTTAATAAATTGCTAGATGCACTATAGTAAAATATATTAATTATTTTTAATTTTATTCTTATAATACTCTACTTGATCCTCTGTATACAGCACCTCTTGTAGTATCAACTGTTATAAGTTCACCATCTTCAACACTTGATGATATATTTGTAGCAGATACAATAACTGGTTTTCCTAAGTTAATTCCAACTATTGCAGCATGAGAAGTCATTCCGCCATCTTCTGTTATTATGGCAGCAGCTTTTTCTATATAAGGATTCATTTCTTTATCAGTCATACTAGTAACTAATATATCTCCTTCATTGAAATTTTCACAAACTTCTCCACTTTTAACAAAACGTACTTTTCCCTCTACTGTGGTTCTTCCTATACCTATACCTTGACATATTTCTTCACTTACAACATGAACCTTTATTAAATTAGTCGTTCCGCTTACTCCTGTTGGAACACCTGCAGTTATAACAACTAATTCTCCATCATGAATGAAACCTTCATTTTTACTTGCTTCTATTGAATTATCTATAAGATCATCTGTATTTCCTGCCTGTTGGCAGTTTACTGTATAAACTCCCCAGCTTAATGATAATTGTCTACTAGTTTTACTATTAGGAGTTGCAGCTATTATTGGAGTATTTGGTCTAAATTTAGAAACCATTCTAGCTGTATGCCCTGAAGATGTTGATGTAACTATTCCTGAAGCATTTAAACTTTTAGCTGTTGTACACGTTGCATAACTTATTGCATCTGTAACATTAGTATTATTTAAACCTTTGTTTCTTAATATATTATCATAATCTAAAGTTTCTTCTATTCTTTTAGCTATTGTAGCCATTGTTTTAACTGCTTCTACTGGATACTTTCCTGCAGCAGTTTCTCCAGATAACATTATTGCATCTGTTCCATCATATATTGCATTGGCAACGTCAGTTACTTCAGCTCTTGTAGGTCTTGGATTTCTAATCATTGAGTCAAGCATTTGTGTAGCTGTTATAACTGGCTTTCCTAATTCATTACATTTTTTAATCATTTCTTTCTGTACTATTGGCATTTCTTCAGTTGGTATTTCAACTCCTAAATCACCTCTAGCAACCATTAAACCATCAGAAACTTGTAGTATTTCATCTAAGTTATCTACACCTTCTTGGTTTTCTATTTTTGATATTATTTGTATATCTGTAGCATTATTATTTTCTAACACTTCTTTTATTGCAAGAACATCAGATGCTTTTCTAACAAATGAAGCTGCTATAAAATCTATTCCTTGAGTTATCCCGAATTCTATATCTGATATATCTTTAGGAGTTAATGCTGGTAAGTTTATCTTTACACCTGGAACGTTTACGCCTTTGTGATTTTTAACTATACCTGAGTTTTCAACTACACAATGAATTTCATCACCAATAACTTCTTCAACCCTTAGCCCAACTAGACCATCATCTATTAATATTAAATTACCTTTTACAACATCATTAGCTAATCCTTTATAACTAACTGTACAAATTTCTTTAGTTCCCACAATATCAGCCATAGTTATTGTAAATTTGCTTCCTTCTTCAAGAAAAACTTCTGGATCTGCAAAGTTTCCAGTTCTTATTTCTGGACCTTTAGTATCTAATAATATTGCAACTGGCTTCTTAAGTTCTTCTCTAACTTTTTTTACCATATCCATTCTTTCCTTATGTTCTTCATGAGAACCGTGAGAGAAGTTAAATCTACAAACATTAAGACCATTTTCTATTAGTTTAGTTAGGACTTCTTCACTTTGAGAAGCTGGTCCTAAAGTACAAACTATTTTTGTTTTCTTAGCACTCTTAAGCATTATTTATATCCTCCTAAATGTTTTATATAGATAGTATTTGAGCCATTTGATAACTTTTCTTATCAAAATCTCTCTTCATAGATAAAGCTTCGTGTATTTCCATATCTATTATTTTATCGTCTCTTACTCCTACTACTCTAGCAGATTTACCATCTAAAAGTAATTCAACTGCTCTTACTCCCATTCTACTTGCTAATAAACGATCTGCTACTGTTGGACTTCCTCCCCTTTGAACATGTCCTAATATTGTTACTCTAAGATCTACGCCAGTTCTTTCAACTATTTCTTTTCCAATATCATTAGCATTGCCAACACCTTCTGCTAATACTATTATACTGTGTCTTTTACCTCTTTTTTTAGTAGTCTCTAATCTTAAGCAAATATCTTCTATTTTATAATCAACTTCTGGTACTATTATGGTTTCAGCCCCACCAGCTAATCCTGAATATAAAGCTAAATCACCACAATGTCTTCCCATAACTTCAACTATGTTAACTCTTTCATGAGAAGAAGATGTGTCTCTTATCTTACTTATTGCATCTACTATAGTATTAAGTGTTGTATCGAAACCTATTGTATAATCTGTGTAAGCTAAGTCATTATCTATTGTCCCTGGTATACCTATAGCTGGAAAACCTAAATCACTAAGTTTTTGAGCTCCATTGAAAGAACCATCCCCACCTATTACAACTAAACAGTCTATTCCATGTTTCTTAAGAATCTTAACTGCTTTTTGTCTTCCTTCTTCAGTTTTGAATTCTTCACATCTCGATGACTTAAGTATTGTACCACCTCTATGGATAATATCCCCAACTGACGATAAATTCATTTCAACTAAATCAGATTCAATAAGACCCTTATATCCTCTATTAATACCATAAACTTTGCATCCATAGTATATGGCAGATCTAACAACAGCTCTAATAGCTGCATTCATTCCTGGTGCATCCCCACCACTAGTCAATATTCCTATTGTCTTCATAGTACTACCTCCTAATAATCCTAAATCCTTAGAGTTGTAATTTTTACTCCCTAGGTATATATGTTCTAATTAATTTTATAAAAACATTTTCACCTACATATATTGTGTATTATATCACAAATTTTACCTTCTTTTTGTATAAAACACTAATTTATACTAATTTTTAACTTTAACATTTTCTACACCTAATAACTCTTGTAATTTATATTTTAAATCTGAATTTAAGCTTACTTCCATACCTGTCCATTTAAACATTTTTCGAGGATGTTCTGTACATATGTAAACACCTTCATTGCCTCTATGTTGAAGTAATATTTTTTCTATTGAGTTAATAAGTTGCTGATTATCCATACTATCTATTTTTATAAATATGCCTCTTGCCTCAGGCTTTTTATTTTTTGTGTATACATTATTTCGATTGTTAATTTTAAAATTATTAGTATCATTTATATCTCTAATTTCTCTAGCTATAAGTTTTGCACCTTCTTCTTCTTTTATGCTAAGCTTACCTTTAATATAAATAATATTATCCTCATTTAAAATATTATTGTATTGTTTTAAAACTTGAGGAAATACTATGACTTCAATAGTACCATACAAATCTTCCAACTCTAAAAATGCCATAATATCGTTTCTCTTAGTTGTTTGTATTCTCTTATTAACAATCATTCCACCTAAAATAACTTCTTTTTCATCTAAATTTAAATATGCTTCCATATCTTCTTTTAAAGCATTAATTTTTCCATTATCTATAGATGTATTATTTTTTAATTCTTTTTCAAACTCTCCAAGAGGGTGACCACTTACATACATTCCAAGAACTTCTTTTTCTAATGCTAGCCTTTCTCTCTCTTCAAATTCGTTTACTTTAGGCATTGAACTAACTTCTTGCTCAACCTCAACAGTTTCTTCTCCCATTTGAAGTCCATCAAATAGAGATATTTGACCTTTAACATTTTTCTTTCTATCCATAGATACACTTTCTAATAACTTTTCATACCCCATCATTAGGCTGGCTCTATTATCACTAATATTGTCAAAAGCTCCGCATTTAATTAAGCTTTCTAATACTCTTTTATTTAGGTCTTTTGAATCTAATCTTTTTACTAAATCAGCAAAATCTTTAAAATCTCCGTTTGCTTCTCTTTCTTTAATAATATTATTTATCACGTTTATACCCACATTTTTGACTGCTGCTAAACCAAATCTTATATTATGCCCTTCAACAGAGAATTTACCAAAACTTTTATTAATATCTGGTTTTAAAATTTCTATTTCTAATGCACTACATTCTCTTATATATTCAACAACTTTATCTGTATTACCCATTACACTAGTTATTAATGCTGCCATAAATTCAACTGGATAATATGCTTTTAAATATGCTGTTTCATAAGATACAACTCCATATGCCGCTGCATGTGACTTATTAAAAGCATATCTTGCGAAATCAATCATATCATCAAATATTTTATTTGCTATATCTTCTGAGATTCCATTTCTTACACATCCAGTTATTTCTATATTTCCACTTTCATCTTCTTTTCCGTGTATAAAATACTGTCTTTCTTCTTCCATTACATCCATTTTCTTTTTACCCATGGCTCTTCTCACCAAGTCACTACGACCATAGCTATATCCAGCTAAGTCCCTAACAACTTGCATAACCTGTTCTTGATAAACTAAACACCCATAAGTAACTTCCATTATAGGTCTTAAACTTTCATGAATATAAGTAACTTTCTCTGGATTATTTTTATTCTCAATATAAGTAGGTATAGAATCCATAGGACCTGGTCTATATAGAGATATCCCAGCAACTATATCCTCAAAGTTATCTGGCTTAAGCTGCTTCATAAAGTTCCTCATACCAGAACTTTCTAACTGGAATACTCCAAGAGTATTCCCTGAAGAAAGTAACTCATAAACCTTTGGGTCATCATAATCCATTGATGAAAAGTCTATTCTCTTTCCATATTTATGCTCTATTAAGTCAAGTGCATCTCTTATAACTGTAAGAGTTCTAAGTCCTAAGAAATCCATTTTTAGAAGGCCTAATTCTTCTAATGTAGTCATTGTGAACTGAGTACTTATAGATTCTTGGTGTTTATATAAAGGAACATATTCATCTACAGGGTTTTTAGATATAACTACACCTGCAGCATGGGTAGATGCATGACGTAGCATTCCCTCCATTTGCTTAGAAATATCTATTACTTCCTTTGTTTCAGCATCATTTTCATATAGTTCTCTAAGGTTTGGATTCATCTCTAATGCTTTATCGATAGTCATCCCTAGATCAAAAGGAATTTCTTTTGCTATTTTATCAACCTTGTTATAAGGAATATCCAATACTCTACCAACATCTCTTATAGCTGCTTTTGCTTTCATAGTTCCGAAAGTTATAATCTGAGCAACATGATCATCACCATATTTTCTTTTGACATAATCTATAACTTCTTCTCTTCTTTCATAACAAAAATCTATATCTATATCTGGCATAGATACACGTTCTGGATTTAGGAAACGTTCAAATAACAGCGAATATTTTATTGGATCTATATCAGTTATTCTCAAAGTGTATGCAACTATAGAGCCTGCTGCACTACCTCTCCCTGGTCCAACCATTATATTATTTTCTTTTGCATAATTTATAAAATCCCAAGTAATCAAGAAGTATTCTATATATCCCATTTTTGAAATTACATCAATTTCATAATTTAATCTATCTACTGCTTCTTGTGTAGGATTTTTATATCTCTCCTCTAATCCTTTAAAACAAAGTTCTCTTAAGTAACTTTCCGTTGTGTAACCTTCTGGAACATTATATTGTGGTAAATGATAAGTATTAAAATCAAACTCCACATTACATCTTTCTGCGATCTTAACCGTATTGTCTAAAGCATCTATTGCATAAGGGAAAAGTTGCTCCATTTCTTCCCTTGATTTTAGATAAAATTCATCACTACCAAATTTCATTCTACTTGGATCATTTAAAGTTTTACCCATTTGAATACACATAAGTGCATCATGAGTTTTTGCATCCTCTTTATTTACATAGTGGAGATCATTTGTGGCAACAAGTGGTATACCTGTTTCTTTAGACAACTTAACTAACCCTGCATTTACCTCTTTTTGTTCTGGTAAATTATGATCTTGTATTTCTAAATAAAAATTATTTTCTCCAAATATCTCCCTATATAATAAAGCAAATCTTTTGGCTTCTTCATAATTCCTATTTAAAATATTATTTGATACATCACCAGCTAAACAAGCTGATAGTGCTATAATTCCTTCACTATGTTTTCTCAATTCTTCTATATCAACCCTTGGTTTGTAGTAAAACCCTTCGACATAAGAAGTTGAGACTAATTTTATTAAATTTTTATATCCTGTCATATTTTCAGCTAACAAAACTAAATGACCATATTTTTTGTCATAGTTAGGGTCTTTATCTCTTAAACCACGAGATGCAGTATAAACTTCGCATCCTATAACTGGTTTTATTCCTGCTTTTTTAGCCTTTTTGTAAAAATCTATTGCTCCAAACATACACCCGTGGTCTGTTATTGCAATAGCTTTCATATTTAGCTCTTTTGCTCTGCTTATCAATTTATCTAATCTTGAGAATCCATCTAATAAGCTGTATTCCGTATGCACATGAAGATGAATAAAATCTTTATTCATTATCTCACCTCCTAAATTTATAAACTTATTTTATCATATTTATATAATTAAAAAAGAGGCTATATAATATAACCCCCTTAATAATTAGTTTTCATTATTATTTTCACTATCAAATTCTTTATTTCTCAATTCATTAGCTATATCTTCTATTTTTTTCAATCTGTGATTTACACCTGATTTACTAATTGGAGGATTCAATAATTCTCCTAGCTCCTTTAATGTTAAATCTTCATTTTCCACTCTTAATAAAGCAATTTGCTGTAAACTTTCGGGTAATCTACTTATACCCATTTTTTTTTGAATTAATTTTATATTTTCCACTTGTCTTACTGCTGCATTAACTGTCTTAGAAAGATTAGCAGTCTCACAATTTACGATTCGATTTACATCATTTCTCATTTGCTTTAATATTTTTGTATTCTGTAGACTTAAAAGAGCTTGAAAACCACCTATAAGACTTAATAAGTCAGATATTTGTTCACTTTCTTTTAAATATACAACATAAGAATTTTTTCTACATACTATCTTTGAGTTTAAACCTAAAGAGTTAATTAAATTCATTAAAGATTCTGCAAACTCTTCATTGCTAGTAACAAATTCTAAATGGTAATTTTTTTCTGGATCACTTATAGAACCTCCACCTAAAAACGCTCCTCTGATAAAGGCTTTTTTACACTCCTCATCTTCATATACCCAGGATGGAACCGTATGACAAGGTAAAAAATCTTCATCTTTCTCTAAAAGACCTAAAGTTTTCATTAACTCTTCAGAACCCATATCACTTTTAACCGTTAGTACATAGCTATTATTTCTTTTTAACATTTGGTTTTTATTAACTACAATACTCGTATTTATATTAAAATCAGTTTTTAATGCTTTAAAAACTTTTCTAGCTACTGAATTTAGTTCTGTAGAAATTTTCAAGTTAATCTTTTTATATCCAGCAATTTGAATACTACCAGCCAACTTTGCTATTCCTGATAGTTCAGCTTTTTTGCAACATAAGCTTTCTGGTATCACTCTTGCTAATTCATTTTTCGTTTCTGTAGAAAAAGACATATATACCACCTATTATTTTAACTCTTTTTTAATCTTTTTTTTATTTCTTTTAAAGCCACCTTTATAATTTCTTTCTCATCATCATATCTTGCTAGATCAACAACTCTATCTATATGAATAAACTTAGCGTCCACAAATCCTTCTTCCTTTTGTGGTACTGTATCCATGTTCTTAGCATGCATCAAGTACCAAAATACAGTTTTATGAACAGCTCTATTTTCGTCCCAATTCTCTTTAAAAGTATAATGTATTTCTCCAAGATATTTTAAGGTTTCGGCTTTTACTCCTGTTTCCTCTGACACTTCTCTTAATGCAGCTTCTTCGTTATTTTCACCTTCTTCTACTTTTCCCTTTGGCAATACCCAGTCACCATTAAACTTTCTCAGTAGAAGAATAGCATTTCCAAATAACACCACCCCACCGGCACTAATTTCTTCTCTCATAGATGTTCACTCCTTAAAACTAACATAATAATAAGGATTTCTACATAAAATTTTAAAATCCTTTTTTACCTTGCCCTGTCATAATCATGACTTAGTGCCAAATTATTGATTACTTCACATATAGAATCTGCGTGATGTCTAATATAGTCATTTTTAATTTCTATTAAATCTCCTTCGACTACTTTGATTCCCATGTTCTTTAATTCAATTTTTTGCTTCTTATCTAATAATACTTGTTTTGCTCCATCTTTTTTATATTTTTCAAATTGATTGTCAGGTATTATTTCATCATTAGCTATAACATAATCAATCAAATTTTCTTTTGTATGTTTGTTTATAGCTTCAACATGATTCAGTACATTATATCCATCGGTTTCACCTGGTTGTGTCATTACATTAGGAATATATATTTTTGTTGCATTAGTTCCTTTTATAGCTTCAACTACACCTTCTACCAATAAATTTGGTATTATACTAGTATATAAACTGCCTGGACCCATTATAATGTAATCTGCTTCATAAATAGAATTAATCACATCATCTAATGGTTTCGCATCTTTAGGCTCCAAATATACTTCTTCAATTTTGCTTTTTTGTTTCCTTACTTCCTTAGGAATTTTAGATTCCCCTTTGATTATATTTCCATTATTTAATTTAGCAATCAAGTCTATACTTTCTAATGTAACTGGTAAAACCCTACCTGTTATATTAAAAATCTCACTTAATTTGTAAACAGCTGTTTCAAAGTTTCCATATAGACCATTCATAGCTGCTAAAAAAAGGTTTCCAAAACTTTGACCCTTTAGACCACCTTCTTCAAATCTATATTGCATTACTTCTTGCATAGTAGGCTCTGTATTAGCCAGAGCTAACAAGCAGTTTCTTATATCACCTGGCGGTAACATTCCTAGGTCAGATCTCAATACTCCAGATCCTCCACCATCATCAGCAACAGTAACTACTGCAGTGATGTTAGGGGTAATTTTCTTAAGACCTCTTAAGAAAATTGATTGACCTGTTCCTCCTCCAATAACGACTACATGAGCCTTATTATCTTTTATAGTTTTTCTTTCATTATCTTTATCTTTTTTTACTTGTTTTTTTGCTTTTATAAAAAAAGCTATCCCTAGAACTAAAGTTACCATACCTAGAATATCTATAATATAAGCCAAATATTTCATAGCTGCCTCCGCCTATCTTAGCATAAAATCTCTATGCTTCTTAACTACTCTATATCCCTGTTTCATTAGTTCATCGCTTATAAGATTACTTATTGTTACAGATCTATGTCTTCCACCTGTACATCCTATACTTATAACCAAATGGTGTTTACCTTCTTCGATATACTGCGGAACTAAAAAGTTAATCATATCTATTAATTTTTCATAAAATTGATGACTTATATCTGCATCCATAACATAGTCTCTAACTTCTTGGTCTTCACCTGTTTTACTTCTTAATTCATCAACATAATATGGATTGGGCAGGAATCTCACATCAAAAACTAAATCAGAATCTGAAGGTATTCCATGTTTAAATCCAAATGAAACTACAGATATAGTTAAGTTATTATTAACTTCTCCATGTGCATAAATTTTGCTTATTTCTTCCTTAAGGTCCTTAGGTTTCATATTAGACGTATCTATTATACAGTCCGCAATTTCTTTTAATGGTTCCAGTATTGTTCTTTCCATTTTTATACCTTCTGGTATCTGTCTATTAATTGCCAGAGGATGGTTTCTTCTTGTCATTTTATATCTTTTTAATAAAACATCATCAGCACAATCTAAGTACAGCACTTCAAAAGGATATTTATCTTTTCTTAAGGTATTTAAACTTTCATGTAATGCTTCGAAAAACTTTCTTCCTCTTACATCTATTCCTAATGCCACCTTGTCTATAGTTGAATTAGATTGATAACATAATTCAGCAAATTTAGGAATTAAAGTAGGTGGTAAGTTATCTACACAATAAAAGCCCATATCTTCTAAAGCTCTCATCGCTTCACTTTTTCCAGAACCAGAAAGTCCAGTAACTATTATAAACTTCATTTGTAAACTCCCTTTTTATCAAAATTTAATATTTTCTATTAATGATAAGTCAATTTTTGCTTCTTTAATAGTATTTAACGCTAAATCAAAGTTACCTACATTTTGTGGAATATGAGCATCAGAACCTACTATAAACATATTTTCTATATGCTCAATTTTTTTTAATTGATCTACATTTAAAAATTTGTGACTACTATTTATTTCTAACCTAGTGTTTGTTTCTTTTGCAACTTTTGCAACATCTTCTATATATACATCACCCTTGTCTCCAGGGTGTGTAATAACAAATATATCATTATTTTTCATAGCATTTATTATTGCCAGGGTATTATATTCTTTTGATTTATTTGACTTAAAAATATAATTATTAGCATGATTAAATAGACCTTTTAAATTTGTCGGCTTCGATCCAAAGTGATACCCTGCCATAACATAATCTAATACTGCTCCTATTTTATCATCATAATCAATATTTCCTTTATCATCTAATATATTACTTTCTACCCCTAATAGAATTTTAATCTTATTTTTATATTTTTCATTAAGAAAGTCTATTTCTTCTCTCATTTTAAATATACTATCTTTCTTAATTCCATAAGTTAAATGTCCATAGCTATGATCAGATATTCCAAGAGTTTCAATCCCTTTTGAAATAGCTACTTTCACATTATCTTCTATTGTTCCTTTACCATGACTATATATAGTGTGTGTATGATAATCAGCTAGAATTTTCATTTATTAGTCCTCTCCTAGAATTTTAACTTCTTCCTCTAACATTATACCAAATTTAGCATTTACTGTGCTTTTTACTATAAATATTAAATCTAATATATCTTTTGCTGTGGCATCTCCTGAATTGATTACGAATCCACAGTGTTTTTCTGATACTTGTGCACCTCTTAAGCTTAATCCTCTAAGTCCACAATCATCGATTAGTTTTCCTGCAAAATGACCTTCTGGTCTCTTGAAAGTACTTCCTGCACTTGGGAAGTTTAAAGGCTGTTTAGTTGATCTTCTATTAGAATAGTCAGCCATTATATCTTTAATTTCATCAAGGTCTCCTACTTTTAATTCCATTACCGCAGATAAAACTATATAGTTCTTCGTTGATAATATACTTTTTCTATACCCAAATTGCATTTCTTCATTCGATAATTCAAATATATTTCCATCCATATCCATAAGTCTTACACTTTTAACTACTTGTTTCATTTCTCCACCATAGGCACCTGCATTCATTGCTAATGCTCCTCCTAAAGTACCTGGTATTCCTGCTGCAAATTCAAATCCTGTTAATGAACTTTTCATTACATTTCTTCCTAATACAGCAAGTAATGCTCCACTTTGAGCCTTTACTATTGTTCCATCTATTTCAAAATTATTAAAGTTATCTGATAATTCTATAACTATACCTCTTATACCTCCATCTTTTACAAGAAGATTTGAGCCATTTCCTATAACTAAAAATGGTATATTTTCTTTTTTAACAAACTTTATAATTTGACTTAATTCCTCTTCTGTTTTTGGCTTAACTAAAAAGTCTGCTGGTCCTCCAACTTTGAATGAAATATGTTTTTTCATAGGCTCATCAACCTTTATACATTCTTCATCTAATATATTTAATAACTCTCTATATATAAATTCCTTATTCATTTATTTTCCTCCCAAATCATTAGCTTTATTAATCAATAATTGACTTTATCTTACAAATATTTACATAGCATCAAGCTATACGTTTTATCCTTACTTTTAGTATATGCTTTTACTTAAAAAAGGATAAATTTTAATCATAAAATGATTTTACCACATATCTTTATAATATTTAATGAAAATTTCTTAAATACCAAGTACTAAACAAGCGTCTTGATTTTCTACTATATAAGCCTTGCTCTTTTTGTAAAATAAATCATAATCTCATTTAATATTTAAATTTACAATTTGTAAGTCTAATAAAAACAATATTGTGCTAAGTTCTAATTAAAATTAATTTTACATTTCTTAAAGTTGAATCTGGAAAAAATAGGTGATACAATTAAATTAGCATATTTTAACATTGCTATATATAAGATTAATTTAATTGATAAATTTTAATTCATACATCATAAAAAGTCTTCATCATTTTTACTTAATATTTAAGTTTACTAGTTTGCTCAATATTTTCATTAATATTGAGCAAATATTATATTTATCAGTAAAGTATTTTAAAATAAGGGGGATAAACTCATGGAAAAAGAAGTTTTAACCACTTGTCCTTACTGTGGTGCTGGATGTCAATTTTATCTAGTTGTTGATGAAGAAAAAAATCAAATCATAAAAAGCAAACCTGCCCAAGGAAGAACAAATGAAAGTACACTATGCCTTAAGGGACATTATGGATGGGATTTTCTAAATGATCCACAAATTTTAACTCCACGACTTACTAAACCTTTAATCAGAAAAAATGGTGTATTAAAAGAAGTTGAATGGGATGAAGCAATCTCTTATACAGCTTCTAGACTAAATAAAATCAAAGAAAAATATGGCCCAGATTCAATAATGGGAACTGGTTCTGCCAGGGGCCCAGGAAATGAAGCTAACTATATTATGCAAAAGTTCATGAGGGCTGCAGTAGGCACTAATAATGTGGATCACTGCGCTCGTGTTTGACATGCTCCATCTGTAGCCGGTTTGGCTTACTCATTAGGTAGTGGTGCAATGTCTAACTCTATACCTGAAATTGAAGATGCAAATTTATTACTTGTATTCGGATATAATGGTGCCGATTCTCACCCTATAGTTGCAAGAAGAATTGTTAGAGCAAAAGAAAAAGGAGCTAAAATAATAACTGTTGACCCTAGAGTTACAGAAACTGCAAGAATCTCTGATATGCATTTAGCTTTAAAAGGTGGAACTAATATGATTTTAGTTAATGCCTTTGGTAATGTTTTAATAAATGAAAATCTATATGACAAAGACTTCGTAGCAAATCATACTGACAATTTTGAAGAATATAAAAAAATTGTCGCTCCTTATACTCCTGAATATGCAGAAAAATATACTAATATATCAGCTGACGCCATAAGACAAGCCATGAGAGAATATGCAAAGGCAAAAGATTCTATGATTCTATACGGCATGGGTGTTTGTCAATTCTCACAAGCTGTTGATGTAGTTAAAGGTTTAGCTTCTTTGGCTTTACTTACAGGAAACCTAGGAAGACCAAATGTTGGTATTGGACCAGTTCGTGGTCAAAACAATGTTCAAGGCGCTTGTGATATGGGTGCTCTTCCAGATGTTTATCCAGGTTATCAAAAAGTTACTAATCCTCAAATCAGAGAAAAATTCGAAAAAGCTTGGGGTGTTACCCTTCCATCTGAAATAGGTGTTAAATTAACTGAAGTTCCACATGCTGTTTTAGAAGAAAATAAAATAAAGGCTTACTATATATTTGGTGAGGATCCTGTTCAAAGTGATCCAGATGCAGGTGAAGTAAGGGAGGCTTTGGATGCTTGTGAATTTGTCGTTGTACAAGATATATTTATGAACAAAACTGCTCTTCATGCAGATGTTATTTTGCCTGCCACATCTTGGGGTGAACACGATGGTGTTTATTCTTGTGCTGATAGAGGTTTCCAAAGAATTAGAAAAGCTGTAGAACCTAAAGGTGACGTAAAAACTGACTGGGATATTATATGTAGAGTTTCTACTGCCATGGGATATCCTATGAGTTACAATAACACAAAAGAAATTTGGGATGAAATGAGAAGTTTAACTCCTAGCTTCTTCGGTGCAACTTACGAAAAAATAGAAAAACTAGGTTGTGTTCAGTGGCCATGTAGAAGTGAATCTGATGAAGATAAAGGATCTATGTTCCTTCACAAAGATGGTAATTTCTCTACTGATAACGGTAGAGGTAAATTATTTGCAACTGAATGGAGACCTCCTTATGAAATAGAAGATGATGAATATCCTTTTAGTTTATCGACTGTAAGAGAAGTTGGACATTACTCTGTTAGAACAATGACTGGTAACTGTAGAACTCTTTCTCAATTGGAGGATGAACCTGGGTATTTACAAATTAATTATAAAGATGCACAAAAACTTGGTATTACAGATAATGAGATAATTAGAGTAAGTTCTAGAAGAGGTAGTGTATTAACAAGAGCTTTAGTAACAGATAGAGTTCAAGAAGGAGCTACTTATATGACTTATCAATGGTGGGTAGGTGCTTGTAATGAACTTACAATATCTAGTCTTGACCCTATTTCAAAAACTCCAGAATATAAATATTGTGCTGTTAAAGTAGAAAAAATAGAAGATCAAAACTATGCTGAAGAATGCGTAAAAAATACTTATAAAGATTTAAAAGTCAAAATGGGTGTTAAAAATATCTAATCAAGGAGACATTCAATCTGATTTTAATGAATTATTATATTAAAGAAAGGTGAAATAGTATGAAAAATAAATTAGGCTCATTTGTAATTGCTGACTCTAGTAAATGTACTGGTTGTAGAGCTTGTGAAGTAGCTTGTTTTACTACTCACACAAAAAAAAGTAACTCTGTAAGCTATACAGTCGGTACTGTAGAGATTCCTGTAATTCCAAGACTTTATTTAGTTAAAGATGATGATATTTGTATGCCAATACAATGTAGACATTGTGAGGATGCTCCTTGTTTAAATATCTGCGCTGTAAAAGCAATCTCAAGAGTTGATGGTATTGTAATTGTTGATGATGATAAATGTATAGGATGTAAAACTTGCTTACTTGCATGTCCTTTTGGAGCTATCGACTTATTAGCCCAATTTAAAGATAATAAACCTGTTGAGCAAATTGCAATAAATGAAAGCAAAAAAATAGCTTATAAATGTGATTTATGCAAAGATAATGACAAAATAGCTTGTGTAAATGCATGTCCTAATGAAGCTTTAAGACTTGTTACTCCTCTTGAAGATAAAAAAGAGAAAAACATTAAAGCTGCTTTAAATTTATTGTCAGCTACTAAATAGGATAAGGGGGATAAAAGTATGATAGTTAGTATAGATAAAGATTTATGTACAGGATGTCAAGAATGTGTAAAAGTATGTCCTGCCTTTGCAATTGAAGGAGAAGCTGGCAAGCCACAAAAAATAAATGAAGACCGTTGTGTAGTTTGTGGTCAGTGCGTTCAGGTTTGTAAGTCTTATGCCTCTATTATTGATCATGGTGAAGAACTTATAGAAAATAAAAAATCTGAAAGAAAGTTGCCTGAAATAATTAATGAACCTCTATTTGCTGCAAATAATGTATGTGATGTGGATAGAGTAAAAGAAGCTTTAAAAGATTCTAGTAAAATAACTATGGTTCAATGTGCCCCTGCTGTTAGAGTGGCTCTTGGTGAAGACTTTGGAATGGAATTAGGTTCTTTAACTCCAGGTAAAATGGCTGCTGCGTTAAAAGCTCTTAAATTTGATAAGGTTTATGATACAAACTTTGCAGCAGACTTAACTATTATGGAAGAAGGAAATGAGTTAATTAAAAGAGTTACAACTGGCGGAACTTTACCAATGTTCACATCTTGTTGTCCTGCTTGGGTTAAGTTTTTAGAAGATAATTATCCTGAGTTAACAGACCACTTATCTACTTGTAAATCGCCACAGCAAATGGCTGGTGCTGTTTTCAAAACTTATGGAGCAGAAATTAATAATATTGAAGCAAAAGATATTTATAGTGTTTCTATTATGCCTTGTACATGTAAGAAATTTGAATGTGATAGACCAGAAATGAAATCTAGCGGATACAGAGATGTTGATGTTGTTTTAACTACTAGAGAGTTAGCATACTTAATAAAAGATGCTGGTATTAATTTTAATACTCTCGAAGAAAGTGAGTTTGAAACTCCTTTAGGAATATACACTGGTGCTGGTACTATATTTGGTGTTACTGGTGGTGTTATGGAAGCTGCTCTTCGTACTGGTTACGAAGTTATAACTGGAGATAAAATTCCAAGTATAGATATACCTGCAGTTAGAGGATCAGAAAGTTTCAGAACTGCAGAAATAAAAATTGGAGATTTAACATTGAATGTCGGTATTGTTACAGGACTTAAAAATGTTGTCCCTGTTTTAGAAGATTTAAAGGCTGGTAAACTAAACCTAGATTTTATAGAGGTCATGACTTGCCCTGTAGGATGTGTAAGTGGTGGTGGTCAACCTAAGTTATTATTAGAAGAGTATAGAGAATTAGCTTATAAAAATAGAGCAGATGCTACTTATAATCATGATAAAAACTTACCTCTTAGAAAATCTCATGAAAATCCAGAAATAACTAAGATATATGAGGATTTCTTGAAAGAGCCTTTAGGAAGTGTGTCTCATCATTTACTACACACTAAATATTGTATAGGAAAGGAAGTGGCTAACTAAATGAATTATTTTGTTATAGCCGACCCACTAAAATGTATCGGATGTAGAACTTGTATGATAGCTTGTGTAGTTGAACACAGCAATAAAGATATATTCTATCAAGATCCAAAAGATATAAATTTTAATCCAAAATTAGAAGTGGTAAAAAATGCTCAAGTCAGTGCTCCTATACAATGTAGACAGTGTGAAGATGCTCCTTGTGCAAAAGCTTGTCCTCATAATGCTCTTACAAAAGAAGATAATTCCATAGTTGTTAATGAGGAAAAATGTATCGGATGTAAAAACTGCATGTTAGCATGTCCTTTTGGTGCCATTAATTTAAATGACACAGAAAAAGGAAAACTAGTTAATTTAGAAAATATTCCAAATGATAAATTATTTTGTATAGAAAAAATGGTAGCTAATAAGTGTGACCTTTGTAAAAATTCAGATGAAGGCCCTGCTTGTGTAAGAGTATGCCCAACCTCTGCATTTAAAATTGTAACAGAGGAGGATTTGTCTCAATCTATAAAAAATAAAAGAAAATCTGCCACTATCAAATTATAATATAATTTTTTCCATAAATAAAAAAATACTACCTTTCTTAATTTAAAGGTAGTATTTTTATATCTTAAATTATATTTTTATTTATGACTGTTGTTTAGAAACTTGCTTTTCTTCTTTTAAGTATGAGTTTTGGTACAAGAATGGTATTATTATAGCTCCTCCAAGTATATTACCTATTGTTACAAATACTAAATTTTTTATTAATGCAGCCATAGTAACCTTAGCTCCTAATAACATTCCCATTGGTATAAAGAACATGTTTGCCACGCTATGCTCAAATCCGCATAGTACAAATAGCATTATTGGGAACCAACAAGCAAACAATTTTGATATTACATCTTGAGCAGATGCTGCAATCCATACTGCTAGTACAACTAAAATATTACACATTATTCCCCTAAATATTAATGCCATAATATCTAAAGATGCTTTACTCTCAGCTATTGCTATAGCTTTTGTTCCTGCATCTCCACCTAAAACACCACCATAAAATACTATTAGTGCTAAAAATACAGATCCAACTAGGTTAGCTACCCATACGACTCCCCAGTTTCTAAACATTTGTGATAAAGTAATTTTTTTGTTCATAACAGCTAATGTCATTAAGTTGTTTCCAGTAAATAATTCTGCTCCTGCAACAACTACTAATATAAGTCCAACAGGGAAAACTGCTGCACCAGCAAACTTAGCCAAACCTGGGTCTATATTACCTAAAGTTTGACTTATTATTGTGTTAGCCAGTCCCCCAAATCCTATGTACATGCCTGCTAAAATACCTAAATAAATCATTGCTGATGTTTTTAAGTTGGCTTTCCCAACTCCAACATTTACCATTGCATTAGCTATTTCCTTGGGTGTCAAAAATCTTTTTTCCATAAAAGTAACCCCCTCTTACAAGTTTATTGCCTTATATTAATTATAGCAATATTTAACAGAAATAATTAGTTTTCGAACATGTATACATTATTCTTAATGCCAAAATAAGTTCTTAATATTTTTTATTATATGAGCCTATAACAAAAATAAAACTGATACAATTAAAGTATTATATAAGTGACACAATATAATTTTTCTCTACATTTATCTATATCTTATATTTATATATTTCTTATTTGGAGGTTTTTTTAATGACAAATTTCAACGAAAAAAATAATAATTATTTGGCTAATTATGAATACGATTATTCTTTTGAATTCCCTTTGATAAGGGTAAATCATTTAGACAGTACTAAAATTAGCGATACGGTTGTTGCAGAATTTCCACTCGGGTTAGTTATTAATGGAAAATACGAAAACACCTTTTTATGTTCTCCTTATAAACTAAAAGAATTAGTTGTTGGATATTTATGTTCTAGAAATTTGATTAGTCGTAAAGAAGATATTTTAAACTTTGAAATAAATCATGGTAAAAAAATTGCTTATGTAAACATCGATGAGCCTATAGTTAATGATGATGAAAATACCCTTTATCTAAATGACTATGATTTTCTAAAAACTAATCCTATTTGTAATGATAATTTAAAAATAAGCGTCAGTAGCATATATGAGACAATGGAAAATAATCTAAATTTTTCTCAACTATTCAAAAATACTGCTGGTGTTCATTGTATTGGTATTTATGAAAATAATAAACTAGTAATTGCTTGTGAAGATGTGGCTAGACATAATGCCATGGATAAAGCCATAGGCCACTGTATATTAAACGATATTCCACTTGATAATAAAGTTATATTTGTCAGTGGTAGACTTTCTTTTGAAATGGTAAAAAAAGCTGCGAGAGTCAAGGTACCTGTCATTGTCGCTAAATCTGCTACTACAAGTTTAGTAATAGAAACTGCTCAAAAATTAAATATTACTTTAGTAGGCTTTGTTCGAGGCAAAAAAATGAATATTTATACTAATCCCTATAGAATATTGTTCGAATAAAATAAAGAAGGACTGTATTCTTATAAATAATCAGTCCTTCTTTATTTCATAATGAAAATATACTCATATATTTTTATCATGCAATTATAAGTATTATTTTATATAAACCACTTCTCCCATATTTTCTAAATTATATCCCCCTAAACTTTTAACTTTGTTTATAAAAGATTCTTTATTTATTGTGCTTAATAGAGAATTTATATATTTACTATTTAACATATCTTTTTTCAATAATAAATCATACTCTTCTTCACAAATTGGTATAAAATCTAAATCAAAAATATGAGCTGCAGAGTATACCCCAAGACCACAGTCTGCATCTCCATTTTCTATAGCTTTTGCTAAAGACATGTGAGTAAACTCTTCCCTTTCATACCCATTAATATCATCCTTATTAATATTATTTTTCTTTAGAAGATAATCAAATAAAATTCTTGTTCCTGATCCCTTTTGTCTGTTTATATATCTCACATTAATTAAGTCATTTACTGACTTAATATTTAATGGATTCCCTTTCTTTACTATTATTCCTTGTGTTCTTTTTACTAATTTAATTAAAGCTACATCTTCTTCTAAATATTTATTTATAAACGGTATATTATAAGTTTCACTTTCAACGTCAAATAAATGTATTGGTGCTATATGGCTTTCACCTTTTATTATTGATAATAAACCTTGGAAACTACCTACATGAGTAGAGCTTAAATGAACTTTACCAAAAGACTCTTTAATTAATTCATCATTAATAATATCCATAACTATATCATGACTTCCTATAGATATAATAGTATTATTTATTTCACTTATATCTTTTAATAATTCTATATCTACCTTTTCTCCTTCGTTTATACCTTCTACATTTTGAGAAATCCTTATAACACCATCTGCATTTACCAAAGTTGTTATAGTACCTGCACCTCTTTTTATTGGAGTTGCTACATATTTATTATTAATTAGCCCTAACTTTACTCTAACAAATTCTTCATATTTTAAAGTACTCATAACTCTTTTACTTAATGTTGCTTCAATTTTTTCCTTTTCCTTAACTTCTTTATATATAGATTTCCTAATTACTGGCTTTACGATATTTTCCATAACTACCCACGCAGAAACTGGATATCCTGGTATTCCAACTACAGCTTTATTATTTATTTTACCTAAAATAGCAGGCTTACCTGGTTTTATTGCTAGGCCATGAATACAAACTTCACCAAGCTCTTCAATTATGTCATAAGTAAAATCTTCTCTTCCTTGAGATGATCCTGCATTAATAAGAACCATGTCACATTCTTCTAGTGCTCTTAATACACTAGTTTTTATCTTTTCATAATTATCTTCTACTATAGGATATATAATTGGAACTGCTTCATATTCTAGTATTAATCCTTCAAACAGTCTAGAATTAAACTCTATTATATCTCCAATTTTAGGAGTTTCATGTCTATCGATTAGTTCAGTCCCTGTAGGGATTATTCCTACTTTAAACTCTTTAAATACTTGTATTTTATCTATCTTGCCACTTATCATTGAACCAATATCTTGTGGTCTTATTGTATGAAAAGATGGAATAATCATTTCTTTTTCTACCACATCTTCACCTAGGCATCTTATATGTTGCCAAGGTATAGCAGGCTTAATTATTTTCACACTATTATCTTCTTTTTCTAGTAAATCTTCAACCATGATTACTGCGTCAAATTCCTTTGGTATAGGGTCGCCTGTATCAACTACTATGTAATCTTTACTTTCTTCCAGCGTAATCATATTTTGTTCATTTGCTAAAAATGTTGATTCAGCTTTTACTGCTATTCCATCCATTGCTGAACAGTTATAAAAAGGCGCAGATAAATTTGCATAAATCGCTTCACTACTCATTCTATTAAGTGATTTTTCTACATCAATGTACTCCGTATCTCTAACTTTATTGATATCTAAGAACTTACAATATTTTTCTATTCCTTCTTGTAAAGGTATATTTGATAAATATTTCCCCATGATACTCCCCCTTTAATTAAAATAAATTCACTTTTACAATTTCACCCTTATGTATACCTTCTAATTCTCTATCTATCTTCAAATATCCATCGCAATTTGCAAAATGTTTAATCACGCTTGATTTTGCAAATATTGGTACGCATATTATTTTTCTACTTTCTTCTTTTATATCTACAGCTATATATTCTTCTCTTCCTTTTGATTTATGATAATTGTAAGCAAACTCACATAAAATAATCCTATTATCCTTCTTAGCATTAAACAAAGATAATATAAATGGCTTAACTATAGCTTCTACAACGAATCCACATGAAAGCGGATGACCCGGTAAACCTAATATTAATTTATCATTAACACTTGCTACTATTGTAGGCTTTCCTGGCTTTATCGCAATCCCTTCTATTAATACTTTACTATTTTCAAATGATTCAATTGCCCTTATAGTTTCATCTTTTTTCCCAACAGAGCTACCACCGGATATTAATACCATATCACATTCATTTATAGCCTTATCCATTAATTCTATTATTTCTTCTAAGTTATCTTTTGCAGGAGGGTAAATTATAGGTTCACATGAAATTTTACTTAATTGCCCATAAAGCATATAAGAGTTAATGTCTTTTATTTTTGCATCTCTTATCCCCTCATCTAGATCTAATATTTCATCACCGGTAGAGATTATACCTACAACTACTTTTTTATAGACTGGTATACTATTTATATTCGCTCCTGCTAATACACCTATATCCCTTTCATTTATAAGATGTCCTTTTTCATAAATTCTTTCTTTTTCTTTTATATCCTCACCTATCTCCACAATATTATCATTTAACGATACACCCTTCTCAATTAATACAGTATCCTCACCTAGCTTTTCAGCATACTCTATCATAACTACACCTTCAGCATTAACCGGCACCATTCCACCAGTAGGTACATATACAGCTTCTTCTGAATCTAATATTTTGTTACATATTTCCCCCATATAACTTTCTCCTATTAAATTCAACGGTACTGGATTTGATTCACTTGCTAAAAAAACATCCTTTGCTAATACTGCATATCCATCTACTAAAGACTTCCTAAAATGTGGAACATTAATTTCTGATTCTATATCTTGACTAACATATCTATTTACACTATTAAAAAAACTAACTTTTTCCTCACTTAATTTAAATGAAAAGTTTTCTTTCATTACATTAAGCGCCTCTTTAGTGCTTACTACATCAAATAGCTTCATATTCCTCTCCCTTAAACTTTAATTTTCAACTAATTTAATTAATTCTTCTAATTCTTTTTTTGTTAGTATATCTTTATTTATTAAAAATCTACAAAACCCTAATTTATCGAATATATTTTCTTCTTTTTTAGTTACCTTTTTTGAATTATGATCTATTTTATATTCATTTGGATTTTTAATTATATTATCAGCTAATTTATAAATATCTTCTTCACCATCAAAAAATTTTGTAAATGTAATACTATCCATACCATACTCATTACAAACATTATCAATTACTTCAGCTCTTTTATTGTCTATTCCCCTCTTTGTCAATTTTTGTATTGATGTACTTTTGCAGTTTATATTACATCCATAGCAGTTATTTTCATCCAAAAAATATGAATTTAAATCATCTTTGTTTAATCTATCATTTATTTTTTCATTAATATTATTTAAAATAATTTCATCATGTGAATTCAAAGATTCTTGTTTTTTTACCACAATAGCTTTAAGATTTTTCTCTCCCATAATTTTACCTAAACCATCTTTACCACAAGATTTTTTTTCTCCAAACATTATTTTAGAAAAATCTAGTTTATGAGCCCCTGCTGTAGATATACTAGACATCTCTATATTTTCTTCTCCCAATATTTTCTTTATAATATCTTTGCTATCTTTATAACTCATAAAAAAAATTTCTTCAGCATCATAAATTTTGACCGAGTTCTTATTAATATAAATAAACACAGGCATATCTGATTTTCCTTTAATCCTAATTAAATCATAGTTATTACATTTTAAATAATGAGAAAAATAACCACCAGCCTTTGATTTTATATTTTTTGTACAGACTTCAATTCTATTAACACCAATAATTTGATATCCACTTAATAAAGATGTAGAAAAGATTAAATCATCATTTTCACTAGTTATGTCATCATTTTCTATATAACTTGTATTTATTTCTTTAGATTCTAAATTTACTGTTAATTGTCTTTTCAAATAACTACCTCCACAAAGATTTAGCATAATTATAATATTCTACTTTTATTTAAAAAAACCTTGTCTCTAAATGTAGAAATTTAAAGACAAGGCTCGTAATCATATATTATTCAAATACAAAGAATAAAGGTTCTCCATATTCTTTAACTCCATATTCTTTTATTTGATTTTGTATATCTTCTGATTTATAGTACTCCACTAATTTATTTGTTATTCCTTCTTTATCTTTATCTAAATCACTTATTGTTACAATACTATAAACATTTTTCAAGCTATCATCAGCATCTTTTACTACTTCTAAATCTAAGTTATCTCTAGTTGCTAAAAAAGTACCTATATCAGTTAAGCAATATGCTTTCATTTCACTTGCCATTTGTAAAGTAGCTGCCATTCCTTTACCTACTTCATTATAGTTTTCAAAATCATTTTTTGATCCACTTTCTTCCCATAAACTTTTTTCTTTAGTATGAGTTCCTGATTCATCTCCCCTAGATGTAAATACTAAATTATTATCACTTATGTATTTGAATGCTTGTGAAGCGCTTAATTTAGATATTTTTTCATTATTTGGATCATCTTTTGGCCCAACTATTATAAAGTAATTATACATTATTTCAGTTCTATCAATTCCATATCCTTCTTTTATAAAATCCTCTTCTTTTTGTTTAGCATGTACAAATAATATGTCTGCATCTTTTGATTTCCCAAGTTCTAAGGCCTCTCCTGTACCTTTTGCTACAACATTTACTTTCACTCCATTTTCTTCTTCAAAACCTTTTAATGTCTCAGCTAAAAATCCTGTATCATCTAAACTTGTTGTTGTTACTAATGTTAATTCTTGTGCTGTAGATGCTTCATCTTTATTTTTATCATCAGTACTCGTAGAAGAACACCCTACCATAGAAATAGAAATCATTACCGCCGTAATAATACTTATAATACCCTTCTTCATCAAAACTCCCCCTTAAATTAAAAATTTTATCTATAGAAAAATTATAAAAATTTGTCTATCTAGTAAATTTAACTACATAATCTTATCAAAAAATTCTACTGGGTTATATATTCCAATTAAATTCAAATTTTCCATAAATATAATTTTTTCTCCAATTTTTCTTGCTTGTATAAAATCATGTGTAACTAGTACAATAGCTCGATTTTCTTTTTTTAGCTGTCTAATTTTTTTTTCTACAAGTTCTCTCGTTTCAAAGTCTAAACTTGCCATGGGCTCATCCAATAAAATATAATCTTTATTCAATAATAAGGTTCTTATAAATTGAGCTTTTGCTTGTTCTCCTCCAGAGAGCTTTCTAACATCTACATTTAGTTTATTTTCTAATTTAAACTCACTTATTAAATCTTTTAATTGATTTCTATTTAATAAATTTTTATTGCTACTATATTTGTAAATATAATTAAAATTTTCTTCCAAAGTTCCTCTTAAAAAACAAGGTTTTTGAGGGTTATATGCTATATAATTTTGACATATTTCCGATGAAAAACCATTTGATTCTATATCTATTTCTCCATTATCATGACTTGTTAGATTATATAGTATTTTTAATAAAGTACTCTTACCACTTCCATTATGACCTAAGATAGTGTAAATACATCCTTTTTCAATTTCTAAACTATCTATTTTTAATGGTTTCTGATATTTAATTTGTTTTTCTATATTTTTTATTTTTATCATAAATCCGCTCCAAGTTATTCATCTCGTTGTAATCTTCTAATAAAATAAGTCGATACAAATGAAATAGATATTAGTATTGCTGCTATCATTAAAGATTCATCAAAATTTCCCATTGATGTAGACTGTGCTATATAAGTGGTCATAACCCTTGTTTTTCCTCTTATATTGCCTCCTACTAACATTACCGCTCCTACTTCTGATATTCCCCTACCAAAAGTCGCTATAATAACAGTTATTATATGATATCTTATTTCTCTTATAAAAATAAGAATAGTATCTTTTTTACCAACCTGAAGTATTTTGCATGTATCTAATATCTCTTTACCAAATTTATTTAAACAGTCTAGTGTTAAACTCATACAAATGGGAATTAATAAAAAAACTTGAGCTACTATCATTGCTTGCGATGTAAACAGTAATTGAAATTTTCCTAAAAGGCCTTGTCTTGATAACAATATAAATACTATTAACCCCATAATAACTGGAGGAGTACTCATTAATGAATTTACTATCGTAGTAATAGTTTTCTTAAAAGGAAAATTATTTAAATATATAATTATACTAAAAAAAACCCCAACTATAGTAGCTATACATGTTGCTATTACGGTGACATACAATGATCTAGTTACAATTTCAATTACTTCAATAACTTCCATTATGATATCCTCTCCTGATTATAAAATAGTAGTAATATAATTATAACACTATCTTTTGATGTCCCAAACATTATCATACATTATTTACCATTTTTATTTATTTTTATATATTCCAATGGAGTTATTCCATAAATTTTTATAAAACTTTTATTTAAATGACTCAAATCATAAAACTCATATTTACTTACTAATGTATTAATATCAAGACCATTATACAAATCATTCCTTATATTTTCAATTTTACAATCTAAGATATATCTATAAGGTGTTATCCCAGTCTCCTTTTTAAATATGCGTAGAAAGTAAAATTTAGATAAGTGTACATTCTCACAAAGTTCCTCAATTGTTAGTTTCCTTTTTATATTGTCATTTATATACTTTATGGATTTAGTGACATATGGATTACTATAAAATTTACTATCTGGCATGATTTAAATTTATACCCCTTCCTTAAAATAGTGAAAGTTGCTAAATCCATTAGTCTTAACTATAATTATATATTATAAAAGAATTTTAGTTTTAATATATAAAATATATTCTCTAATTCCTTATGTTAATAATATTAAACTCATTATATAAAAGATCTATAATAAGCATTTTATTTTGCAAAATATCCCCCTTTGATAATAAAACTTTAATCACTTCACTTACCTGAATAGATGCTATATTAGCAGGAGTAAAAGATGGATTTCCAAGTTTATTTTCTATTCCAATATAATCACGTTTATATATTTTATTTAATGTATCATCACCAGGCATAATTGTGCATACTTGCCCAAACCATCCTCCTATAGCTCCGTGTACTAATGGTATACTTAATTTTTTACAATATTTTTGAAGTAAAAATCTACTTTCAATATTATCTAATGCATCAACTACTACATTATGATGTCTTATTATTTCCATTCCATTCTCTTCACTAAATCCTTCTTCTATTATGGTTACATTTATATCTGAGTTTATATTATTAACCCTAACCTTAGCCTCTTTTGACTTGCTATACCCCAAATTCCTTTCAGTTGAAAGAATTTGCCTATTTAAGTTACTTTCATCAAATATATCCATATCTACAACAGTTAAGTGACCAATTCCTATTCTCGCCAGCATTTCAACTATATATCCACCTAAACCACCACAACCTATTATACAAACTCTAAAATCTTTTAACTTTTCATTTTCATCAGGTGTAAGAGTTGATATATTTCTTAAGTATCTTTTTTTCATATCCTTAACCTCCTCCAACAGGTGGAAATATTGATATAACGTCCCCATCATTCAACATTCTATCACTGTTACCATCTCTTCCATTTAAAAGCATAATTGCCACTTCATTTTCATCTATATTTAATATATTGATAATATCTAATATGGTTGTATTCTCATTTATTTTTATTTTTTGTTTTTTCTCTCTACCTTCTCTGAAAGTAGCAAATAATCTTACCTCTACTTCCATAAATTCACCTCCTTCAACAGTAATAACCCCTAAATATATTAGGGGTTATTACCTTAAATTATAGTCCAAGTCTGTCAATTTATAATATTAATGGCTAGCAAGTTGCTCCAGCCTCAATATTACCAATGTATTCATCTAATCCTAATTTTTTAAGTGTATCTTCAGTAGGAACTCCATTTTCATCCCATCCTCTAACACTATAGTATTCAGGTAATAATATATCTAATTCATATATTTCACCCTTAGTTGGCCCTGCAACTATAGGATCATTTAATAATCTTTCTGGTAATGTATCTTGAGATTTATCTATGCCTGCTTTTATATTAAATATTTTTTCTAATGTCCATATTCTATCTCCAGCTTCTAATAATGTCTCTGGAGTATAAATATCACCACAAACTGCATTATACATTTCTGTATAGTCAGGAAGTCCTAGTCCAAATGTAGTAAATATACAAAGTCCCATAGAATCTATTACTGCAGTTAAATCATGGAATACCTTAGCATAAGCTGGCTTTCCTTCTAGTGCTAATCTATCTAATTTTTCTGGTACTCCAAGTATTTCTGGATTTATCATATATCCTTTAATATGACATCCACCTCTATTATTTACAGCATAAGTTATACCATGGCCTTTTACTCCTCTTGGATCATAAGCTGGCAATTCTTGTTTCTTAACTGTCATTGAATATTGAGTTGCATTGTAACTTTCACATAATCTATATGAACCTTCAGCTAGTTTATCTCCAAATCCTTCTCTAAGTCCCATCTTTTTAGTCCAAGCAACCATTGATTCAACATCTCCCCAATTTAGAGATAATCCATCAGCTACTAATTCTTCATCTTTTATATATCCTCTTTGATATAACTCCATAGCCGCTGCTATCGTAGCACCTGCAGAAATTGTATCTAACCCATATTCGTTACAAAGCTCATTAGCTCTATTTATTGCATCTAAATCATAAATATCACAGTCTGAACCAAAAGACCATAAAGTTTCATATTCCGGTCCTCCAACTTCTCTACCATCATTTAATTTTACCCATCTACCACAAGCTATCGGACATCTATAACATGGATTTTTTTTAACTAAACAATTTTCTGTCATAGCTTCTCCACTTATTAAATCAGCTTTTTCAGTATAAGATTCTTGGAAATTTCTAACTGGATGTATACCATTCTCATTTATTATATTAACAAGTACAGCGGTACCATAAGTAGGAAGTCCTCCACCTGCAACTGGGTCATTTTTTAATATATTGACTTTATCAGCATTTACTTTTTTAACCAATTCAGAATCAGCTACTTCTACTTTTTTACTTCCTTTAACTACTACTGCTTTTACATTTTTAGAACCCATTACAGCTCCAACTCCGCCTCTACCAGCAGCTCTATCCACATCGTTCATTATTGCTGCCATTGGTGATAATTTCTCTCCCGCTGGTCCAATACACATTACATTTGTTCCAGGATGTGCTTCTGTTAATGCATCTGTTACTTCAGAAGATACCATTCCCCAGTATTTTTCAGCATCTTTAATTTCTACTGTTTCATCATCTATATATAAGTAAACTGGCTTTTCTGATTTGCCTTCCATTATTATCATATCGTATCCAGTTGATTTAAATTTAACTCCCCATTTACCACCTGAATTTGATATAGCTATAGTACCTGTTAAAGGTGCTTTTGTTACAACCATATATCTTCCTGAAGTTGGCATTGGAGCCCCTGTCAATGGTCCTGTAGCTATAATTAATTTATTATCTTCACTCAATGGATCTACTTTAGGATCTACCTCGTCAATAAAAGTTTTTACACCTAATCCCCTAGCCCCTATATACTTTTGAGCTAACTCTAAGTTTAATTCTTCTACTTTAACTTCCTGAGTAGAGAAATTAACTCTTAATACTTTTCCAACATATCCATTCATAGCATTTCCCCCTTAAACTTATTTAATATTTTTTGCTAAACCAGTTATGACTTCTTATCCATTACTTGAGATCTAAAATAAAAAACCATCATGTAAAAAGTATTATAATACCTTTTAAATGATGGCTTTTTCACACAAATAAATTCTATTTGGAAAATAGACAGTATTATAATTCTACTATCTCCTTTCCATTGGGAGGCATAAAAATTTCTAATTATACCCTACTGTTTTACTAACCATAGATAGACCTTAGGTTTGGTAAAATCGGAGAATTTCATATTCACTTTATACTTTAAATGTAGTACATATATTTTTAATTGTCAATATATTTCGAATATTTATTTAATACCTTATCCTCAGCAAGGAATTAGACATGTCAAAAAATTTAGTTATTTTCTTGCACATTCGCTAGCAGATCCTTTTAATATATCAATACCATGATTTAAAGCAGGCATTATGCATTCCATACTTTCTTTTACAGCTTTCGGACTTCCTGGCATATTTATTATTAAGGTTTCTTTTCTTATAACAGATACTCCTCTACTAAGCATTGCTTTCTTTGTAAATTGCATGCTATAACTTCTGATTGCTTCTGATATTCCTGGTACAAGTTTTTCAGCTATTTCTAATGTTGCCTCAGGAGTATTATCTCTTTTCGAAAAACCTGTTCCTCCAGTAGTTAAAATTAAATCTACCTTATTTTCATCACAAAGTTGTTTCATTTCACTTGAAATTGTATCTTTATCATCAGGTAATACTTTGTAATAAACTACTTGGTATCCAAAACTAGAAACTATTTCTTTTATTTGTGGACCACTTTCATCAACTCTTTCTCCTTTTGATCCTTTATCACTAGCTGTTATTATTCCTACTCTATACATACTACTCTCCCTCTATTAAAATTTCATCACCTGGTTTTATTACTCCACCATGCAACACTTTTGCAAATATACCTTCTCTTGGCATTATACAATCACCCATTTTCTTAAATATTTCGCATCCTTGATGACATTTCTTACCTATCTGAGTGATTTCTAAAATTACATCATTACATTTAAATATAGTTCCAACTGGTATGGTTCTAAGGTCATATCCTTCTACAACTAAATTTTCTCCAAAAGCTCCTGACTTGACACCTGCTCCCAATTCATTAAAAGCTACAACCTTTTCATGAGATAGTAAACTTACTTGTCTATGCCATTTACCAGCATGAGCATCTCCTTGTATACCAAAATCTTCAATAAAAATTCCCTCATCTACGCTTTTCTTTTGTACACCTTTTTTTTCACTTAGACATACCGCAATAATTTTTCCCATTGTTCTTCTCTCCTTATCCCCCAATTTGTACCATATTTTTATTTTCTACATTTTCTATATTACTATCATGATAAAAGTTATGCCCTAGTGGTTTGTTTCTTATGGCATGGTATATCATGTTTTCTAACTCTTTATCTGTAATATCACTTCTTATAGGCTCTTTTAAATCTATGCCTTTATTATAATGCAAGCATAATTTTAAAAATCCATTTGCTGTAAGTCTTACTCTATTACAGGTTTCACAAAATTCATTACTAATAGCACTAATTAAACCAATATATCCTTTAAATTTGTCGTTTTTATAATATACTGCTGGGCCATTTCCTCTCTTTTCTTTTACTTTTTTAAATGAACCATACTCATCTTCTAGTAAACCTAGTATTACTTCATTCGAAATTCCTGTGTAATTTTTGCCGTATCCTATAGGCATTAATTCAATAAATCTTACATCTATATTATTATTTTTAGAATAAGCCGCTATTTTAACTATTTCTGATAAATTATTTTCTTTTATTGCTAAACAATTTATTTTAACCCTTACACCTAAATCAATAAGCTTTTCTATTGCCATAGAAACATTTTCGTATTTATCACGTCTTGTTATCTTAAGAAATTTATCTCTATTTAAAGTATCTAAACTTATATTAATTGCATCTATTCCTGCTTCATATAATTGATCTGCCATTTCATATAACAACACTCCATTAGTTGTTATAGTTACTTCATCTATACCATTAATTCCTTTTATTTCTTTTATTAAATCAATTATATCTTTTCTTACTAAAGGTTCACCTCCAGTAATTTTAATTTTCTTTATTCCTAAATTTGCAATACATTTACAAATTCTGATAATCTCATCATAAGATAAAATTTCTTCATGAGAAATATTTTCTATACCTTCCTCCGGCATACAGTAGACACACCTAAGATTACATCTATCTGTAACTGATATTCTCATATACTCTATTTTTCTATTTAGTTTATCTATCATAAACATCCCCCACTTATAGATTAAATTTTTATGAATCTATTTATTGCTCATAACTTTTCATATAATCTAGTATTTTTTCAGTTATAAAGTCTATATTATTTAAATCTATTATATTATAATTTCCGTCTATAACCTTTAAATCCGATAATATACCTATTAAGTTTTTTTTACTACATACGGATTTGCTTGAATTTCCTTTTCTCACAATTTCTAATTTAGGATAGTCAGAAGCTTTAAATCCTTCTAATAAGATAATATCAGCTTCAGGAAATAGTTTAATAAAATATGTCTCATCAACAGATTTTTCTTCTTTTATTATCATGAATTTATTATTAGAAAATATAGCAGTGCCATAAGCTCCTGCTTTTTTATGTTCATATGTATCTGTTCCAACTTCATCACCTTGAAAATCATGTCCATCATGTTTTATAGTGGCAACCTTATATCCTTTTTCACAAAGCTTAGGTATAAGTTTTGTAATTAATGTAGTTTTACCAGAGTTTTTACACCCGCTAATTGCTAATAAAAATGGTTTCTTGCCCATATTAACCTCTCCTATATAAGTATAATATCTACTTCATCTCCTTTTAAAAGCTGTTTTGTTCCAGGTTTTATATCTATCAAACAGTTGCATCCTAGCATAGAAGACATTATACCTGGCGAATGTCCTCCCTCAGGTAGATAAACTTTATTGTTTTTATAAATTCCTCTTACAATTCTTCTTCCTTTACTAGACTTTAGAAAATCATCCTCCATAATAGATTTTACTCTTATTTGTTTTAAATCTATATCTCCAGTTAATTTATAAATTAATTCTTTTCCCATGATTTCAAAAGTAGCTATAGCTGCAAATGGATTACCTGATAAGGATATTATTGGTTTGTTTTTATAAATAGAGTATATTGCAGGTGTTCCCGGTTTCATCTTAACTCTCCAAAATAATCTGTTAGCATTTATTGTTTTTATAACTTCATGCATTATATCTTTTTTACCAACAGAAACTCCTCCTGTAGTTATAATTACATCTACTTTATCTATTAAGTTATATATTTCTTCACTTACATAATGGACTTCATCTGATATAATCTTAGAACTAACTATTTCACATCCAAAATCCAAAAGCCTCATTGAAATAGCAACTCTATTACTATCATAAATTTTTCCTTTGCCTAAAGTTTGACCGACACTAATAATTTCATCACCTGTACTAATTATTCCGACCTTTGGTTTTCTTTGTACTAATACTTGTGTAATTCCCATAACAGCTAATAAGCCAATATGTATATATGTTAATTTTTCACCTTTAGAAATCAGTTTACTTCCTTTTTTTACGTCCTCACCAGCAAAACAATAATTCTCGTATCTTTTTAGTTCAGAATAGATTTCAACTTCATTCATATCATAATTAGTGCTTTCCTGTCTAATTACACAGTCTGCCCCCTCTGGTATTTCAGCACCTGTCATTATTCTAATAGCTTGCTTATTCTTCAATATAGTATTTATGTCACCACCAGCAAAGACCTCATCTACAACCTTTAATTTAATTGGGTTGTCTTTGCTTGCACCCAATGTATCTTCTGATTTTAATGCATATCCGTCAAGGGGCGATCTATTGAAAGGCGGTTGATTTATTGGTGCATAAATATCTTGTCCTATTATTCTTCCCCTAGCTTCTTCTATATTTACTTTTTCTGTATTACTTATTTGATTCACTGACTCACCTATAATTTGCAAAGCAAGTTCTAACTCAATATTCTCCATAGATAATCTCCTTCTTATATTTGATTCTAATATAATCTGCTATCTTTAATATATTTCTAAATTAAAACAATAAAAAACTATGTCATCTTTATATTTAAAAAGAAAACATAGTTAAATAAAGCTAAAGTCATAAATACCTCTTTAACTAAAAATAAATTCTCTTTTCAAACAATGGAAGGCTAGCATGTTTCCATATTAACCCGAGGCAATATAATTTGCCTGGCTAGATATCATAGACCTTAATCCTTAGATATGTTAGCTTGAGAATATTAAATTTTATTTATTGTAACATTTAATTAATTGTTCATACTCTTCTGGTGTATTAATATTTTTAAAAACATCGTCTGATAAATCTGTATCCTCCAATAATAATTCAACAAAATTACTATTACGAATTAACTTTAAAGGCTTGTATTCCTTATTATCTATCAATTCCTTCATATAAGGAATTACATTTTTTGAATATATAGCACCCAAAGGATATAATAATCTATTTTTAGAAAAAAGTACTATATCTATGTTATTTTTCATATTTGCTTGTAACTCATTTATTAACTCCTTATTTATAAAAGGCATATCGCATGCTGTTATAAATAAATAATCTTCTTTGCAGTTTTTAAGAGATGAATACATTCCTCCCATAGGGCCAATATCATCGTAGATATCTACTATAACTGATAATCCCATTTCTTCATATTTTTTAATTTCTTCTGAAGAAAACTTTTTGTTAACCGATAAGTATATATTGGAAAAACCTTCCAAGACACCTACTATTTGTTCTAAAAAAGTTACTTCATTTATTTTTAAAAGTCCTTTTACATTTCCTCCCATACGGCTGTTTTGTCCACCCATAAGTATTAAGGCTCCTATGTCCACAGTATCACCTCTAAATCTCCATTAAAAATTTCTATACTCATTTACCAAATCCACAATTTGGATAGTGGCATACATCACAGTTTAAACATAAACCACCTAAGCCTAATTTGCTCAAATCATCTTTAGTAATTTTTTCATCCGCCATAACGCGAGGCAGAATCAAGTCAAATACTGTTCTTTTAGCGTACATAACACATCCTGGAAGCCCTATAATTGGTATATTCCCTTTATAGTATGATACTAACATCATTGCTCCTGGAAGTACTGGCGCACCATAACTAACAATATCTGCCCCTGTATCCTTTATTGCTTTTGGCGTTTTATCATCAGGGTCAACACTCATTCCTCCTGTACATAAAACCATATCTGCTCCATTTGAAATAAATTCTAAGATTGCATTTGTTATATTTTCAGGGTTATCATTCACAATAGTTTGTCCAAGCACATCCACATCAAATTCTTTTACTTTTTCCATAATTACGGGCCCAAAAGTATCTTCTATCCTGCCATAAAATACCTCATTACCAGTCGTTACTATACCAACTTTCTTATGTACAAAAGGCTTAATACTAAGTATAGGACCGTCACTACATAGCTCTTGTGCTTTTTTCATTTTTTCTTCTTCTATTATTAATGGTATTATTCTTGTCCCCGCTAATTTATCTCCCTTTTTTACAGGAAAATTCTCATGTCTTGTTGCTATCATCATTTCACCAAGAGAATTTACTTCTCTAAGCTTATCGATATTTATTTTTAATAAACCATTTATACTTGAAAAAAGTTCTATCTTTCCTTCTTTTACATCTGATTCTTCCATATATTCATTTTTGCATATATCTCTTAATATGATTGCTGCCTCATTTTCATGAAGCATGCCCTCTCTTTTTTCCCATACATACAAATGATCCTTACCTAGAGATAGTAAAGTATTTATATCTTCTTCTTTTACTACATGGCCTTTTTTAAAAGCGACTCCCTTTACCTTATCCTTAACTATTTGTGTTATATCATGGCATAAAACGTGACCTACTGCATCTTTTGTTTTTATTTCTTTCATTATTTTCATTCCCCTCTATGAATTTATAACCCATTTTCTACTACATAATTTTGCGTATAAAAAAAGACAGATTATTACTTCATATCGTATATATACTAAATAAGAATATATATAATATATTTAGAATCTGTCTAAATTATCTTACTCTAAAAATGTCGTTTAAGTTCTTATAAAAACAAACTTCTTAAATAAATTGTAATTATTACAATTTTCATTGTCAATTTAATAATCTTAGTTTATAAAAAATTACTTAAATCCTAGAATAAAAATAATTCTTTATTGTTAACAATAAAACTTTGATGCCCCTGCTAACTGCCTCTTTGAAACAATTTTAGCTAAATTTTCTAATACAGCAATAGTTGTTTCTTTAAAGCTAACAACAAATACAAATTTGAAATCTGTAAATTCATCATTAATGCTATAAATATCGGAACAACATCTTATGTTATCAACTAAGTAGATTTCTTGTAGTTCTGCCTCAATTTCATCCGTAGTATCTTTTAAGAAGGCTCTCACATCTTCAAAGAATAACTCAAAAAATGATTCATCTATATCACCAGCTGATTCTTCAATAAGCTGCTTTGCTAACTCTTTTGAAAATATACTTTCAGCAAGTTTACAGTCAAAAACCATTATATTTTTTTGATTTATAGTATTTGATATATCCTGTACAAAATCTATATCTTGTCTAATTCCTAGAATATCCTTAACTTCTTTACTATTAACATTAAATTGACCTTTTTTATTCTTTAATTTAAGTTGTATCATAATCTCCCGCCTCCTTTTCTAATAATTAAAACTTGATTACATATTATTAATTAATCTTTTTATATGCTCCCAATCTTTAACTTTAGTTATATTGTCATGTTTTATATCTTTATTATAATTAGCTTCTAATAAAAATACCCTTACTCCTCCCTGAGCTAACTGCAGAGCGTTTAGAGGATTATCCTCTATAAATATATCACATTTTAACTCTTTAGCCTTATCTATTCTGTAATCGATACCTAACATATAAATTTCTATGCTAGATAATTCATTTTTTCCAACCATTTTGTAGTTACATCTTGTAATTCATTTCCCCTTGCTGTAACAAAGTATAGATTATTTTTCTTATTCAGATCCTCTATAATCTTCTTTGCTCCATCTACAATTTTAGCCTCTTCATATGAATGCATATATTTATCATGAAATTTTTTAATAAACTTCTCATTATCTTCATCATATAACTTAAACCAGTTAACTATAGTACAATCTTCTTCTTTGATATTCCTATTATACATTTCATTAAGGTAAAAAATGAAATGGTACAGGCTAGTTATTGTTCTGTCTATATCTATACAAATATTTAAATTATTCATTCTATCCCATCTTTGTGAAAAAGTAATTATATCATATAAATAAGTATAAATCAAAAGCACTGGAATAACTATATTATTAAATAAAAAATCCTATGGTTATATAGAAACAACCACAGGATTTTTTATTTATTCTTCATTAATTTTTTCTTTTAGTCTATCTATTTTATTCTTAAAGCTAGCAATTTCTTTATCTGATAATTTTAGATATTCAGTTATCTTATTTATATAAATAGGATTCTTTGTATCTATTAAATTCACGGAATTTTCCATAGCTATAGTTCTTAATTCATATGTTTTCCTTACATTTATTCTCGCCCTATCTAACTCCTGAGTATACTCATCTTTAGATAATGTGGGCACTTGCATATTATCATATATTTTTACTACATCTTCACACATTTCCTTTGCATACAACACATCATTTTTTATTTGAGTTAAATTAGCTAAACTTTTCTGCAAATTACTTGTGTAAGGAAGACATTCTCTCATAGGTGTTAAAGCAGCCTTTTCAATAGAGTAAATATCTTTTCTAAATTCATCTATTTTTTGCAAATCCGATTTTTTCATAGTTTTATTATTTGCCACAGGCTCTATATCATATTGATCCAGATAAGTTTCCAATACTAAATCATTCTCATAATCTAAGGTATCTTCAAGAACCCTAATACCACTTAAATATATATTTGTAATTACCATTGTTGTTGATAAAACAACATAAATACTTCCATAAATACAGGCCCTTTTAAAACTTTTATAGTTTTTAAACAGAACTGTAAGTGGTATAAGATATAAAAGTATGAATACTAATATCCATCTCATTTATTAACACTCCTTTTTAAATTAAGTAAAATTGCTAATATTCCCCACTTTCTAATTTCTTAGGCATTATGTTTTATAGTATTTACATTTTTTTGATTTCTTACTCTATTATTTTTATTGGTTTAAAATTTATATAGTCGCTTGAAGCTAATATATATTCTACATTATTTCGTTTCCCTTTTAAGCCCATCTCAAAAGAATCTTTCCCATGAAGATGACCATATATAACTTTCGTTACGTTATACTTTTCAAAAATCTTTGTAAATTCCGACTCCTCAAGCTTATCATTAGTAGGTGGATAGTGAGTTATTACTATTAATTCTTTACAACCATCTTTTACAGCAGCCTCTAAAGACATTTTTAATCTTAATTGTTCTCTTTTATATATTTTCTCATCATCTTTATCAAATTTCACTTCATTAGGACAGAGCCAGCCCCTAGTTCCACAAATTCCTATATCTCCATATTTATAAAAACTATTTTGTAAAAATGTAATTTCTTCATAGCTTGTTCTTAATTTGCTTAATGATGACCACCAAAAATCATGGTTTCCCTTTATAAATACCTTCTTTCCTGGTAGTTTATTAATTGTATCTAGATCTTCTTTTGCTTCATTCATATTCATAGCCCAAGAAGTATCCCCTAGTACCAATACTGTATCATCATTGTTTACAATTTCTTTCCAGTTATTTATTATTTTATTTTGATGATTGTCCCAATTATCTCCAAATATATCCATAGGCTTATTTACTGATGTGGAGAAATGGAGATCACCTATTGCATATAAACTCATACTTTCATCCTTTCTTATGTTTAAAAAGCCGCCTTAAATTAATTAAGACAGCCCCCCACTAATCATCTATTCTCGTATTTTTATAATACTGTAGTATCTGTTCTATTTCTTCTTTTAATGCTACAATTTCTTTAATATCTTTTTGACTATCTACTCTATCTAGTCTCCTTTGATAGTTTATAGCCCTACTAATTTCCCCTAAATCATATAATTCTTGTACCTTACTTAAAACTTCTCTAATTGTAAGTGATTTAGCTTGATACATCACCTGGGCTTTCATTATTTCTTCTCGAATTTCACTCATTTCTTGGTCTAATAAAAATGCAGCATCTGCAGCTCTTCTAAGTCTATTTGCCACATCTTCTGGTATGTAATGTTCATATTTATATTTTAAAGAATGCTCTATAGTAGCCCAAAAGTTCATTGCTAAAGTTCTTATTTGAATTTCGCATAATATTTCTTTGTATCCAGCTATAGAGTTAATTGGGTAATTGATTATGACGTGATAACTTCTATATCCACTATCTTTAAAATTTGTAATATAATCTTTTTCGTATACTATAGTCATATCAGTTCTTGATTTTATTAAATCTACTAAAGTATATATGTCCTCTACAAACTGACACATAATTCTTATTCCTGCTATATCTTCAATTTCTCTTTCAATATCTTCAGCTTCTAATCTATTAGCCTTTGATATTATAGATGATATTTTTTTTGTTCTCCCTGTAACAAATTCTATTGGAGAATATTCACCCTTTGTAAGAAATTCTTTTCTTATATTTTTAAATTTTACTTTTAGTTCTTCAACTGCATGTTCATAAGGAGCTAATACTTCATCCCATTTTTCATACTTCATATTATTCACCCTTTATACTAGTTTCAAATCATATATATTTTAACATAATTTATTCTTTTTTAGAATAATAAAGCACTTCTCCCAACTCTATACTATAATCTATCTGATTCAAATCACATAAGTAACTAATTATAGATACTATGCTGCTTCTAAAATAATGATATTCTGTATAGTTACAACTTAAGTTATTATTAATTATTATATTTTTTAATATATTATCTATGGTTATTGGTGATTTTAGTAAATCTTTTACTTGATTCACATAATTGTTAACGGCACTTATATGATTATTTATAATCCCCTGGCTATCTATCTTAGAATAAATTTCTTTATCATGTCCTAAAACCATATATTCAAAATCAATATCTTTTATCTTATTAACAGAATTTAGATATTCCTTTACATCGTACAATAAAAGTAAATCAAATTTCTTTAGCATTTGACTTCCTACAAATAAATCCCCTACAAATAAAATCTTATCATCTGTCAAAATACCTATACTTCCTTCAGTATGACCGCTTAGTTTAATTATTTCAAATTTTCTATTATTTAATACTATCTTTCCTTCCTCAATTATATCATCAACCTTGGTCGCATGACTCTCTTCTGAAGACTCTTTAAATTTCAAAAACTTATTAGCTTTTCCTCCTACAGTATAATCTGCAAATTTATTAGGATTATCTATAAATATTTTAGCTTCTGAAGATGACAGTATCTGAATATTATTATTAAGCTTTTTTAAATTACTGGATCCTTCATAATGGTCACCATGCTCATGAGTATTAATAATATATTTTATAACCATATTATTTTCTTTTAATAGCTCAATCATCTTTCTTTGTTTTATACCATAACGCCCTGGATCTATTATTAAACAATTATTGTTATCTAATCTAATTACCCCTGTGTTTGTACCACCCTTAATGTAATAAGTGTCTCCTTTTATATTTATTAACTTCACTTACCCCACCTGCCAATTCTTCTATTTAATTAACATTCTTTTCAATCTGCCTATTGTTCTCTTAGATATATTTTTCTCTTTAGAAATCCTTACTTTAATATTATAAGACATATTTTGGTCTAATAGTGAATCGATAAAATATTCTACAATTCCTCTATCTCTAAATTCTATATCTATAATTCCTTTCGAAAATAATCTAGAATCTAGAACCATTACATTATCAACAAAGTTAAGCCTTTCACTTTTAGATAGATATCTAGTTTCTGGTATGAAATCTTCACAATATTTTATTTTATAATTTACAACTTCATCACTTATATCAAATCCATATTTACCCTTAATTATATTTTTATACTGTTTATTCTTTTCAGTTATATCTTTTAGATTTTTATTATAATCTTCTTTTTTCCAATGACCAAACAATCTACAATTTAATGGTCTCACATCATAAATTCCACATCTATTATTTTCATCTTTAAAAGGACAACATTTCTTCTCCATAAACTCCATAAAATAATAATCCATTATTCTATCAAGAGATTTTTTTCTTAACTCATGCTTATCTTCTAAATAGTTATATATATTTAAAAATTCTATTAAATTAACACCCACAGATTCCATACAACAAATTCCACAACCTGTACACTGCCCCTTGGGTAACGTTTCATATATATTATTAAGTTCATCAAATAGTTGATTTTTTTTAGCATATTCTATACTTTTTAAAATATCTATATTATTTATACTAGCCATTGTACATTCTCCTTGTTATAATTATTAAGTTAATATAAAAACTTATTATATCACATTTATTACTATAAATTGTAGGAGGTATCTTACTAAATGAACAGATATACAAAGATTATCAATATGATGGAAAGTTATTTCACTAAGGATTTTGACAAAGCTAAAAAAGGAATAACTAAAACCAGAGAAGTAAAAGAAGAAACTGTTAAAAAAGCTTTCTTAAAAGGAAATACTGAAGTTTTAGTTATTTTAGAAGATTCAGGCCGTGAAATACTTATCGACGACTTTTCTTCAGATGAAGATATAAAAAAATATTTAGGTGCTTCATTTATAAATCCTAAAAGATAAAAAATAAAAAGTTCGAAGGTTAACAAAACTTTCGAATTTTTTTATGTATAAATTTTCATTACAAAGACAATAATACTAATGTAATTTAAATATTTAACTCAATCTCCCCCAATATAAGCTTTCATTCCCCCAGTGGAAGCTACGTTTTTTGCTAAATAGAGAAGGATAAATTTATTCTTCTCTATTTTTTTGTAATTAAAACAAAATTCTGCTGCCAATTTAGCAAGTATTAAATATATAAATTAAACTTTAATTGATATATTATGATAATATGACTTATATTGTATATTAAATATATAGATACAAATACTTATTTACGAGGTGAAATAATGATTGAAATAGGAAACTTAAAATTAGATAGTGATTTTGATTATAGGATCATAAGAGAAGAAGCTAACGATTTAGACTTGTATATAGATATAAATTATAGATGCGTAGACATAAACGTGGGAGAATCGCAAATATTTAATTCTAGAGTACAATTTCCATATGTTAGGTCTATACTTCTAAGAATTAATAAGGAGAGTCACTTAATGACTGTACACCTTATGAGAGATATAGATTTATTTTCTGCTTTTGCAAACTTTGAGGTTGATTATTCTAATAGTATTTTTAAGATCAAGAATTTTCAAGAAAAAGTAATTATAAGTAAAAATTAATATTCAAAAAAATAAGGGGGCCTTAACAGGCCCCAGTTTTTATTTATCTCTTATTTATAATTCAATTGTAATCCCAAAATTTTCTCACGTCAAGAAATTTTCTGAATATTTTAAATTTTTTGTTTTGTATTCATTATTTTATATATATTGATAAATTTATAACATTCAAACTTATATCTTATAATTATTCATTCTTTGTTATTACATTAAAAATATTAGACAATAATAAAATTATCATCTATTAATAGATTATTGTCACTCTAGCCAACATTTTGATATAATTATTATTATATAAAATAATATTGCATATTAATTTTCATATGTGATTTTAATAAAAATACAATGAGTTAATTACTATTAGTAATTTATGAGAGGAGTTTTACATATGAGTTTATTTGTTTTCGGACATAAAAGTCCTGACACTGATTCAATATGCTCAGCAGTATCATTAGCATATTTAAAAAAACAATTAGGGGTTGAAGCTAAAGCTTATGCTTTAGAAGAACCTAGAAAAGAAGCTAAGTTTGTTTTAGACTACTTCAAGGTAAATGCACCAGAAGTATTACCAGCTGGGGCAATAAAGGGACAAGATGTTGTTTTAGTTGACCACAACGAGGTTGCACAAACTGCAGATGATATAGCAGAAGCCAACTTAGTAGAAGTAATAGATCACCACAAAATAGGATGCCTTTCTACTGACCTTCCAATATCAGTAAGAATAATGCCTGTTGGATGTACTTGTACAATAATCTATAACTTATATAAAGAAAACAACGTAGAAATACCTTATGAAATAGCTGGATTATTATTATCTGCAATATTATCAGATACATTAATATTCAAATCTCCAACTACTACAGAAAAAGATAAAGAAGCTGCTTTAGCATTAGCTGAAATAGCTAAAGTTGACTACGAAAAATACGGAATGGAAATGTTTAAAGCTGGAACTTCTTTAGAAGGATTCTCTATAGAAGAAATAGTAAACATGGACTTCAAAGAATTCGACATGAGTGGCAAAAGAGTTGGTATAGGACAAGTTATGACTTTAGATATAGATGCCGTTTTATCTAAAAAAGAAGAGTTCTTATCTTACATAAATGCAACTGAGTTTGACATGTTAGTTCTTGCTGTAACTGATATAATAAACGAAGGTTCTTATTTAATCTACAAAGGTGAAGATAAAGTAATATCTGAAGCTTTTGGTGTAGATGCTTCTCAAGGTGTATTTGCTGAAGGTGTTGTTTCAAGAAAGAAACAATTAGTACCTAAATTAACTGATGCGGTTAAAAATATATAATCAAAATTGTATAACTAGGAAATAAAAAATGACACAGATTAATCTGTGTCATTTTTTATTTTGAAAGTATTATAGAATAGTACTTTCTTTATAAAATATTTTTCTGCTCATTGTTACAATGGTTTATTCATTCTGGTGTTTGTGTTTATATTTTTAGGATTTACTTTAAATATTGTAAATGATGTAGCACCAGTTGTAAATAGTATTTATTTCTATTTATACCATTTACTACATTTTTTCTACTTCTGGATAGTCTACACCGAACTTTTCAACTGTCATAGTTTTTATTTTTTGATCAGCTTTAGGTCTGTCTCCTCTATCAACTGGAGTATCAGCTATTTCATCTACTACATCCATTCCTTCTATTACTCTACCAAATCCAGCATATTGTCCATCTAGGTGTGGAGAGTTTTTATGCATTATGAAGAATTGAGAACCAGCACTATTTGGCATCATAGTTCTTGCCATAGAGATTACCCCTCTCTCATGTCTTAAGTTGTTAGCGAACCCATTACTATTGAACTCACCTTTTATTGAATATCCTGGCCCACCCATTCCAGTTCCTTGTGGGCATCCACCTTGAATCATGAAACCTCTTATTACTCTGTGGAATATAATTCCATCATAGTAATGGTTATCTATTAAGCTTATAAAGTTATTTACTGTATTTGGAGCTATATGAGGATATAGTTCAACTTTTATAGTTTTTCCATTTTCCATTTCTATAGTTACTATAGGATTTTTATTTTCCATATTTTTACCTTCTTTCTTTAGTTGTTATGTATTTTCATATATTATTATATACTAAGTTGTAAAAAAATAACTACTCTATTATTTTTTTACCATGCTTAAAAACAGTTTAATAAAATATCTGTGGATATCTTAGCATTTCTATCCACAATATCCACATACCTTAAAATTCATTTTTATCCACTATATTACAAAGTTTTTATTTGTACATATAAAAAAAACATTACGTTTTATAATCATATTATCCACATAGTTATCCACTTATCTACAGCTTATCAACATCTTATTCAACCCTTATCCACATTTTCAAAAACAATTTACAGAATTTTTCATCATTATTTTCTTATATTTGATAAAATCCGACAAATGTTTTATATATATTGTAGTGATCTTCTACACTTCCAAGTTCTCTTACAGAATGCATAGATAAAATTGGACTTCCAATATCCACAGAATTAATGTCTAAATGTGTTGATGAAATAGGCCCAATTGTTGATCCACCTCTCTCATCAGATCTATTTACGAATTGTTGATATTTTACTCCACATTTTTCACATATACTTTTGTATATTCCTGCCGAAAAAGCATCACTTGTATATGATTGATTTGCGCTAATTTTTATTACAGGCCCACCACCCATTACTGGTCTATTTGTAGGATCATGTTTTTCAACAATATTAGGATGAAGAGCATGAGCCAAATCTGCCGATATCATAAAAGATGAATAAATAGCTGAAATGAAGTCTTCTCTGTCTTTTTTCAAACTTATACAAATTCGTTCCAATAGGTTTAGTAACATATTGGAATCAGCTCCTTGTTTTGTAGAACTTCCTACCTCTTCATTATCAAATATAGCAACTACATTTATACCTTTTTTACCTTTTGAATCTATTAAAGCATATAAACTAGCATGTGCCATAGACAAGTTATCTAACCTAGAAGAAGATATAAACTCTTCATTTGGACCAATTATGCTTCCTTTTTCATATTCATATAAATATAAATCAAAATCAAGAATATCTTCTTTATTTATATTTAATGCTTTACTTATTTCCTTTAATAGAAACTCATCTTTTTCTAATGTTTCATTTAGTAATCCTACTAGAGGTAGTGTATCTTTTTGTTTGTTAAACTTATAACCATCGTTTACTGTTCTATTCATGTGAATAGCTAAGTTTGGTATTATACAAATTGGTCTATTTATATTAATTATTTCTTCTCTTGGACACAATATATCTTCAGATTTTAATACTACTCTACCTGCAATTGATAATGGTCTATCAAACCAAGTACTTAGTATTGATCCACCGTAGCCTTCAGTATTTAATTTTAAATAAGTATTTTCCACAGTCATTTCTGCATCAGGTTTAATCCTAAATGTAGGTGAATCACTATGAGACCCTATTATTCTAAAGCCTTCTTGCATATTGTCAGAATTTACTACAAAGGCTGTTAAAGAAGATGCATTCTTTGTTATAAAATACTTTCCTCCAACTTTCAGTTGCCATTTTTCATTCATTTTTAATTCTTTAAATCCATTTTTCATTAGTAAATCTTTACTAGTTTTTACTGCATTAAATGCAGTTGGACTATTATAAATATAATCTATTAAATTCTCGGCAAATTGTTTTTTCATAGCTCCTCCTATTAAACTAAGTCTAAAGTTGTATATTCTTTATTTATAGTTTTTATACCCTGATTATCGAATGCTATAGTAACATCTGGACCTTTTAAGGCAACTACTGTCCCTAGCCCAAACTTAGGATGATGTACCTTAGCACCAAGTTTCAAGTCGTCTATGTTGCTTTCATTTGATGTATTTTTTATAGTTGCATTTGCTTTTTTAGCTGCTTCAACCTTGTTCATATTATTCATCTTGTATTTTTGAGTATATTTATCAAGTATATTATAATTAGCTTTTGAAAAAGATAATTCTTTTTGTTCTTTATTTAATCTTTCTATACACTCATCTGGCAACTCTTCTATAAATCTAGATGCGATTGAAGGATTAGTTCTACCATATAGAGTTCTCTTTCTTGTCAATGTTAAGAATAATTCTTCCTTTGCCCTAGTTATTCCAACGTAACAAAGCCTTCTTTCTTCTTCTATATCGCTATCTTTCATAGATTGAATAGCCCTAGAAATTGGGAATATTTTTTCCTCCATTCCTGCTAAAAATACAACCGGGAATTCAAGACCTTTTGATGAATGTATAGTCATTAATGAAACTCTATCTTCTTCTTCTTCATCATTATCTGGTTCTGCATTAAGTGCAACATTTGTTAGGAATGATTCTAAACTCTTATCATCACTTGAACTCTCAAACTCTAGGGCAACTGATATAAGTTCTTGTAAGTTTTCTAATCTATCTTCCCCTTCATTGTTCTTTTCTTTTAACAATTCATCCTTATATCCTGTTATATCTAATACTTTTTCAATTACTTGGCTAACAGTATATATTCCTGTAAAACTTCTTAGTGTGGACATTAAATCTACAAATTCACTTATACTTGCTCTAGCTTTTCTCGATATATCTGAGTTATCTTCTATATCAATAAGTACGGAATAAATACTTTCTTCTTTTAAACTAGCTCTGTCTTCTATTTTTTCTATAGTTCTAAGTCCTATACCACGTCTAGGAACATTAATTATTCTTTTTAAAGATACATCATCCTGAGGATTTTGTATTACTCTAAGATAAGCTATAATATCCTTTATTTCTTTCCTTTCATAGAATTTTATACCACCATAAATATTGTATGGTATCCCCGCTCTATTTAAAGCATCTTCCACAGAACGAGCTTGGGCATTGGCTCTATATAAAACTGCAAAATCTTTGTAATCTCTATCTTCATATCTTTTCATATATGAAATAGTATTTATTATGAAATCACCTTCTTCAATTTCATTTTCTGCCAATTGAATTTTTATTAGCTGTCCTTCCTTTTTATCACTCCAAAGTCTTTTTCTTTTTCTTTCTGTATTATTAGCAATAACATGGTTAGCTGCATCCAATATTACTTGTGTTGACCTGTAGTTTTGCTCAAGTTTTACTATTTTAACATTATCATAATCTCTTTCGAATTCAAGAATGTTTCTTATGTCAGCGCCTCTCCAACCATAAATACTTTGATCATCATCTCCAACAACACAAATATTTTGATGTTGCTTAGCTAATAATTTTATTAACTCATATTGAGCTTTACTTGTATCTTGATATTCATCGACCATTATGTATCTAAATTTATTTCTATAAAAGTCTAATACATCTGGACATTCTTTAAATAACTCAACTGTTTTCATTATTAAATCATCAAAGTCTAGTGCACTATTTCTTTTTAAACGATCTTGATATAGGGCATATATTTCCTCTACTTTTGTTTTAGATATATCTCCTTCATTTAATTTTAAATACTTTTTAGGAGAATATAGTTTATCCTTTGCATTAGATATGCAACTTAATACATATTTAGGGTCAAAGGCTTTATCACTAATGTCCAACTCTCTCATACAGTCTTTAATTAAAGTTACTTGGTCTGGACTATCATATATAACGAAACTTCTGTTATAACCTATTTTATTTATACTTTTTCTAAGGATACGAACACAGCAAGAGTGGAATGTTGTAATCCACATTTCTTTAGTATCGGTTCCTTCCAAAGTTTCTTCTACCCTTTCCCTCATCTCATTGGCAGCCTTATTAGTAAATGTTATTGCTAATATATTTTCGGCTTTAACATCCTTATCTTCCATAAGATATCCTATTCTAGTAGTTAAAACTCTAGTCTTTCCTGACCCAGCTCCAGCAAGTATTAATACAGCGCCTTCTGTATTCTCTACTGCTTCTCTCTGAGCGGGATTTAATTTTTCTATTATATCTGAAATCATATATATCCTCCTATAATGCTCATATAAATATATTTTAATCTAATTCTGATTTTTCTTCAAATTTCATAATACTATAATAATTCCCATGAATAAATTATAAAATACTATTCCTCAAAAAAAGGCCTTAGGACTTTGGAGAATCCTAAGGCATAGGTTAAGGGTTATTCTATTTTCAAACTATTTTGAAATAAAATAGGTTGAGGGCAATTTAAAATTCACTTCGATCATATAAATGAAATAGCTTCGTTACCACTTTAAGCCACTATGTGAGCGCTATGATAATATAATTTCATTATATGTAAAAAGTGCCTAACTTCAAGTTAGGCACAATATCTTCAAATAAAAATTTTTATTAAGATATTTCTCCTTCCCCGAAGAAATGGCTTTATATTATAGGCAGGTCTCCTGGCTCTGCTTCATCCTACTTCTTTTCCTTCCCATGTTTTCCACAGTGGTTAAAAGTTTCGTCCACATTACAGTAGCGGGGGCTGCAAAGGTATCTCACCTTTTTCCCTATTAATCTTAAACAAGAACCTAAAATATTTTAATTAATTTAATTTTGAACTAATATAATTATAGCACATAAATAAAATAATTTGTTATTTTTTACCAAATATTTCGATATATGTTTTCCTAAAATATTTTAATTTTTTATTATTTTCTTCAAATACATAGCAACAATATCTGCAAATCTTTCTATATCCTTAGTATAAATAAAGTCTTTGCCATAAATCATTTTTTCTGCATCTAAATCGCTTTCTTTGCCAGTAAAAACTCCCAGTACAAGTATACCTTGCTTTCTTGCTTTTCTAACTTCTAAAGCTGTGTCTTTCACTCCAATAATACCTTTATATGATGCTTCTCCTCTTAAACTTCTAGATCTATCTTTCCCAATTTTCACATCATTAGGCTTTCCATCACTAAGAACTATAAGAATTTTATTTTCTTCTTCTCTTTCTATTAAATCATCACAAGTTGCCTTTATTGCTAGTCCATCTCTATTATTTCCTGCTGAAAAATATTCGAATATATTTTCACAAGAATTAATATCATCGTTATAATTTCTATATCGTTTCAATATGGTGTAATCTAAAAAACTTAGATATCCCATAACCCTATTTGGAATACCTACAGAAGTTAATGCCATAGCAATTATATATGCTTGTATAGCCACATTAAATTGATTTCTACTTTGTGAGCCGCTGGCATCTAGCAATATATCTATTACATATTTTCCTTTTTCATTTCGTATATCTTTATAAAATACTTTGGTATTATTACTTCTTCCTATTCTCCATGCCCTATTGGCACAAATAGTTCCTCCATCAGAATAAATTCTATCAATAGCACTTTCTTCTACTAATATTCTTGATATACTTTCCTTTAGTTTATTAATGCTTCTTTTATGTAATTTAATATTATCTCTATATTTATATAAATTATTTTCTTTTTGCCTAGTAACATATTTTAGTTGAAAAGCATTGTTACATTCACTACGCAATACTCCATCTGTAAAGTGAATTCTACATCCCTCATGAATACCTCTACAGTGTTTAGTTTCAAATTTTTTCACTTCACTTTCACTCAAAAAAGTTTTTCCATAGTAATATCCTACCTTGTCGTAAATTTTTTGAGCCATAACTTCATCCACATAAATTATCCTATTTGGTGATTTTTCTAAATCTCCATAGCCCATTTCACCTAAATTTTCAACTAACATAGAATTACTTATATTATTAATTTCACTTTCTATAGTTTCTGTTTCTTCATCCATATATAACTCTTCATACATAAAATCTGAAAAAGTATCAAAATCTACATTTACATTTTCTATATCTTTCTCAATTACTTGAGAATTTTCCATTTGAGAGTTCATTATAACTTCAAAATAAGTTAAATAAATTTCATCCAGCCTTTTTAATATAGTCATTAAATCATCATTACAATCAATAGCCTTTATATCTCTAATTATTCTTCTAGTTAAACCATCCACTACAGGATGCCTGTCCATAGCTTGAAGAATAAAAGTATACCTTAATGTCTGTAATATATCTTCCTTATGAATTTTACTATAATTCACAAGTACATCTTTGTAAGCTTTGCTTCTTATTTCTGCTACACCTGGTCTCTCATTTATTACCTTATCTTCTACTATAGAGTTAAGAACTAGCTCAATTAAGGTATATAAGATATCCTTATTATAGGATTTTTTTATTCTACTCATTAGGTATTTTTTTATTATATCCCAATCCAAGTACTTCCTTCTTGCTCCAGCAATTATACCAAAATATAAAGAAACATCCTTAGATGAATAATCTTTTTCACTGGAGTCTATATCTTCATCATACATACCAGAAACAGTCCAAGCCAAGTTATTTACTCTATTTTCAAACTCATAATTGTTATATATCCAATTAGTATTCACACTCATGCTCTCACCTACTTTAGGTTATTTTAAATTAGGAAATATATCTTTGCTTTCCCATTTTTCTGGTATTCTTGTTCTAATAATATCCTCAACAATTTCTTTTTCATAAATATCAAAAGTCTTTCCTGTAAGACCCATATTTATAGCAAGAGTTGGTCTAAGTCCTCTTTTAATAGTTTTTAAAGCTCCTATTAATCCTCTTAAATCTATTGCTTTTGTAGATATTTCTCCATTTTGTGATTTTAATTGTAAGTCCAAGAAAATTCCTGCAAATTGGTTTAGCTTTTCTGAATCTGTGCAAGGAAACTCTCTTTGCAATATCATCATTAATTTATCTTCATTTACTGCTGGTATATCTATTACTAAAAATCTAGAAACTAAAGCTTCGTTTAATTCCTTTGTTCCTGCATATTCATAATTCATAGTGCCTATAAATCTAGTAGCTGGATGAAGATTTATTCTTTCATATCCAGGCACATCTATAACCCTTCTATAGTCTAATGCCGAGTGGACCACAACTATGGCATCATTTTTTGCCATGTTTATTTCATCAAAAACTCCAAAACCACCATGAAGCGCACATTCATATACAGATCCCCTTCTAAGTTTTACTTCATTATCAATGAAAGTATCTGTTCCAATTAGTGATGAACTGTCTGTATTTATATGAAAGGACGTATTCCACTGTGGTCTCCCGAATATCTCTGATAAATTATCTGAAAGTAAGTTTTTACCCGTAGCCTTTGGTCCAGATAGTAATATATTTTCTTCTTCTAAAATAGCAGATATGCACATAGACAATATATCTTCTCCAATATAGAATGCTGGTGATTTTGTTACTCTATGCTCCACTTCTTTATCGACTTTAAATTCTTTTCTAAAATGTAATACATCCTCTATAAGAGAATCACTTACCCCTTGAATTTTTAAGTTTTCTATTATATCCATAATAATCTCCTTTTGTAAGTAATACTTGTTATTATTATATCCTTTTAATTTGTTTTCTAATTAAAACTATTTAGTTTTTGCACTTAATAAAAGTATAGTATATTTGTTTAAAATTAAGTAATATTTTTAGTATTTTATATAAAATCAAAGGTTATAAAATTAAATTTCTCACCTTTAACTAATTACAAATATTTTTTTAGTACTTCTATACCTTTATTTATTTCATCATATGTAATTACTAATTGCGGCAGAATTCTTATAACATTTTCATCTGTTTTTAAGAATAGTACTCCTTCTTCAATACACTTATCTATTATATCTGGTGCATTAACATTTAGCTCTACACCTATCATAATACCTTTTCCCCTTACCTCGATAACCTTATGACTATTAATATTTTTGATGTAATTCATTATATATTTTCCCTTAAATTCAGCTTCTTCATAAAAACCTGGTGTTTCTATTTCATCAAAAACTACTGATACTGCTGTCATTGCAATGTATTTCCTCCAAAAGTTAAACCATGATCTCCTGGATGTAGCATATCACTTGTTTTTTTATTCGTTAAAACTCCACTTATCAGAAGCCCCGCTCCTATCCCCTTATCAAGAGCTACTATATCAGGTTGTAAATTATAATGATTATAAGCAGATAATTTTCCAACTTCTTCCTATACTACATTGAACTTCATCAAATATAACAAGAATATCTTTTTCATGACAAATTTTTATTACTTCTTTTAATAATCCTGGCACGTCGGTAAGTAGTATTAATTTTTATGCTTTCAGTTCCTTTGCTATGGCTGATGCTGCCAAATCACCGTTAATATTATAAGAATTCCCATACTCATCCACAAAAGCCTAATGCATTTCCACCTTTGCTATTTATTTTTAAAACAAAATCCTTATTAACCTTTCCTGAGAGAACCATTTAAACCACTTCCATAGTATCTTCATCTGTATATCTAAGAACGTTTATAAATTCTTTTTTCATATTTAATTTATCTAAAACTGCATTAATTTCTTTTCCTCCACCATGAACTAAAACCACATTTATTCACACATAGCTCATCAGTATGATATCTTCCATAACAGAATCTTTTAATCTATCATTTTGCATTGCTGAACCACCGTATTTTACTACCATGGTTTTACCACTATATTTTTCTATATATGGTAAGCTTTAAACTAAAATTTTAGCTTTCTCATCATTAATCATTTTTTAACTCCATAACTTCCATTTATTCTTACATACTCATAAGTCAAATCACATCCCCAGGCAGTTGCCCTTTCTTAACCCATATGTTGTACCTCATCTTTTAATCTAAAATCCGCAACTTTCTTTCTTTTTTAATACATCTATTACAAATTTTTCACTAACTCCATGTGGTAGAGCCATAAATAAAAAATCACAATTATCTATGACTTTTTCATTTTCCATACACTTAATTTTATAATTTTCTCCTAAATTAGAATAAATATCATTTATATATTCATCAATAAATAAATTTGCCCCTAGAGCACTTATTTCAACATCAGAATGATTTGATAGCAACCTTATAAGTTTCACTCCAACATACCCAGTAGCTGCTATAATTCCAACTTTCATTTTATCCATTTATATTTCTCCTTATTTATTTACATTAAAAAAGCCTCTCAGTAAAATTACTAAGAGGCGAAAATCCGCGGTACCACTCTAATTATTAAGATATAATTATAATTAAAATAATAATAAAAAAGTCCCTTGGTTTTTACACCAAGAGACGATATTTACCGTGTTACCACTCTAATTGTTAAGAATATCTTAACCACTCAAATCCTTAAGGCGGACAACCGATTATCATACTTAAGTTCTGATAACCTTCTCAAAAGCTCTTTTCAGAATAAATCTCCTTACCAGGCTTCCACCATCCCCAGTTCTCTATAAATTTAATTTATCTTACTCTCTTCTTCACTGAATTTATCATATTTTTATTAATAATACTATTCACTTTCTAACCATATGTCAATAAGTTTTTTAATAAATTCATAATTTTTAAATTTCAAGCAATGAGTTTTATTCGTAAATCGAGTACTGTTTCCAAATTTTTTCTAAATCATCAAAGTATTTCTTTATTTCTTCTTTTTCTTTCATACCAACTGATATTGCAAGCGCATTTGCCACAGTCATTGCAGGTACTAAAGAGTCAACAAATGAAGCCATATTACTTTTTACTAAAAGAGTATTATCAGATAAACATGCAACAGGTGCAAAATAACTATCAGTAATTGATATTATATGAGCTCCTTTATTTTTTGCATAATCAACAACCTGATATGATTTTTTAGAATATCTAGGGAAACTAAATGCTATTACCACATCTTCTTCATTTATTCTAACTATTTGTTCAAAAACATCTCCCATATCCATTCTTATTACATGAACATTATCTAATATTAAATCTAAATAGAATCCTAGGTATTGAGCTATTACATGAGAACTTCTCATACCTAAAATATATATTTTTCTAGCTTTTAAAATCTCTTCTGATGCATTCCTAAAAGCCTTTGCATCTATCTCTTCTAAAGTTCCTCTAATATTATCTATATCACTTTTTAAAACTTTACTAAGTATAGCTGCATCATCAGAATAATCCTCATTTGCCATTTCTACCCTTTGTACAGTTGTTAGCTTATTTTTTATTAATTCTTGCAATGCATCTTGAAGTTTTGGGTACCCTGGGTATCCCAAAGCATTTGCAAATCTTACAACAGTAGACTCACTAACACCTACTGTATCTCCAAGTTTGCTTGCAGTCATAAATGCTACTTTGTCATAGTTTTTAATAATATATTGTGCTATAAGTTTTTGACCCTTACTCATTTTAGGGTAACGCGACTGTATAATTGAAATTAATTGTTTACTATCATTTATGTTATTTTTAAATTCCATAATATGCTCCTCTTTCTTTTGTGAAAAATATGAAGTATTAGAAAATTATTCATACTTATAACTTAATTATACCACTGTTTATATTAAGTTATAAAATATTATTTCATTTTTTCATTATTCAATATATTTTTTATAAGGTAGCAAAATTATATATTTTAACCTTTTTTCTCTACTAAAATAAGTTGTGGCGGATTATTTATTTGATTTGTAAATTCCATATGTAATACATTATATTGATTTTGATCTAAATTATTTAAATACTCACATATATGATTTTTTTCTTCTAATCCACCTTCATGGCCTATATAAGCTGCTATACTAATTATTCCATTTGGCTTTAATAAATCTAAGCTTTTTTTAATAGCTTGCAAAGTTGTATCTGGTTTAGTTATTATCGCATGTTTTGCTCTAGGTAAATATCCTAAATTAAAAACTACACAAGATACATTTTCTTTTACATACTTATCTAAGTTTTCGTGACCATCAAGAATTAGTTCCACTCTAGATGTCATATTATCTCTTTCTACTTTTTTTCTTGTAGATTTAACAGCTTCTTCCTGTACATCAAATGCGTATACTTTTCCAGTTTCTCCAACTAAATTACCTAAGTATACTGTGTCGTAACCATTTCCCATAGTAGCATCAATTACCACGTCACCTTTTTCAATAATTTTTTCTAAAAATATTTTGTTTACTTCAGTTATTTTATTTATATATTTTGCTCTTAACATAATCTACCTCTATATACTTTTTAAATAATTTACTTCTTCCTCTGTAAGATGTCTATACTCTCCTGGCTTACAATTATCTAAAGTAATTTTTCCCATTGCCACTCTTTTAAGTCTAAGTACTGGATGATTTATAGCCTTACACATTTTTCTTACTTGTCTATTTTTACCTTCATGTATTTTTATTTCTAACTTAGATATACCTCTATTTTTGTCATGATATAAAACCTTAAGTTTTGCAGGTGCTGTTTTGTAATCTTCTATGTATAAACCTGACTTGAAGTTTTTAATTTCTTCTTCAGTTAATTCACCTTTTACCATGGCAACATATGTTTTATCAATTTCATGTTTTGGATGAGTTAGCTTGTATGTTAAATCTCCATCATTAGTAAGAAGTAATAGTCCACTTGTTTCATAGTCTAGTCTTCCCACTGGAAATACTCTTTCTTTCACATCGCTTAATAAATCTATTACACTTGGTCTATCAAACTGATCTTTTACTGTTGTTATATATCCTTCCGGCTTATTTAATAATATATATACTAATTCTTCATCTAGAGATATTTTTACTCCATCAACTTCTACAGTATCATTTTGCTCATCAACTTGAAAAGATAATTCTTCTATTAACTTTCCATTTACTTTTACTTTTTTATTTAAAATAAGTTCTTCAGCTTTTCTTCTAGAGGCTACTCCACAAGAAGCTATATATTTGTTAATTCTCATATTTACTCCTTTAATTAATTTTTTTGTCCATAGTAAATACTAATATATGTGACAAATTTGTACAAGGTGTTTTTTATTATTATTTATATTTCCTATTAATTCAAAAAAATAAACTGCTTAAAGCAGTTTATTTTTCATTAATTTTTATTAATTTAACACTTCACTATTTTCATTATTTGACTGTGCATCTGCACTTGTTTCAACCTTTTCATTATTTGACTGCACATCTGTACTTGTTTCCGTATTTTCCTCTACATTTTCAGTTGGTAGTTGTTCAACTGGTTTCTCTTCAGTTGGTTTTTGAATATTTTCTTCTTGTTTTGTTTCTTCATTTTTCTTATTATTGTAAATTATCTCTGATTCTAACTTGTTCATATCTTCTTTTGATGATTTTTTGGCATTTTCTTTTCTTTGTAGAGCTTCTTTTTCAGCGGTTTGTTGTAATTTTTCTAGCTCATCCTTTTTATTTACTGATTCTCTTTTAATTTTTTTAGAACCATTATTTATATTTACAATAGAGTCCAATTCTTTTATTGCCTTATCATAATCATGATTTTTTTCATATTTTTCTGCACTTTGCATTTTTCTAGCTTGCATATACATCGCTCTGGCTGATTCATTTTCTGGGTCTGCATCCAAAACTTGAGATAATAAAGTTAAAGCTTCATCATATTGATGACTTTCAAGCTTTTCTTGTCCTCTAATCAAAGAACTATCTTTAGATAATTTACTACATCCACCTATTAAGGCTGCTATTAAAACTAACATTAACAATAATTTCTTTTTCATGAAAACCCTCCCTGTTGTATAATATAGTTTATCATAAACCCTAAATTTCCACATTATAAAATTTCATATATTTATATTTAGATATTAAGAATTATTTATGCATAAATCTAAATATACTTACAATGAAAAATTTGCTTCGCTCATATCGCCAAAATTGAGAAGCATATCGTCAACGATATATCCTCGTTACCACTTCGGATAAATCCGTTACTCAAACGAGATGCCTTCGTTACCACTTTAAGCCACTGTGTGGCCGCTATAAAATTTTAGGAAACGACCTTGCTCAAAAAACAACTTTTTTACATCTCAATATTTATTGGTATTACTTAATTACATAAGTTATTCACAGATTTGAGAACAGTATAATTTCCTGATATATAAAAAAAGTTCTTTACTTTTTAACATAGTAAAGAACTTTTTTCATTTTATAATTCTAAAGACAGTAACTCTTCGTAACTTTGTCTTTTACATATTAATTTGTCATTTCCTTTATTCACAAATACCACTGGGTTTTTAGGTATTTTGTTATAGTTTGATGCCATCGAGTATCCATAAGCACCTGTAGATGTTGTTATTAATATATCCTTACTTTCTATATCTAAAATACTCGTATTTGATATTAGTATATCTCCACTTTCACAACATTTACCAGCAATAGTTACCTTATGCGATGATTTTTCGCTATTCATTTTGTTTACAATAGCACATTCATATCCTGCTTGATATAAAGATGGTCTTATATTATCTGTCATTCCGCCATCCACACTAACATAAGTTCTTACATCTTTTATGTCCTTAATTGAACCAATTGAGTATAAAGTACTTCCCGCATTTGCGACTAAAGATCTTCCTGGCTCTAATATAAGAGTTGGCATATCTATATTTATTTCTTTGCATTTTTCATTGCATTTGTTTATAATACCTTCACAAAACTCCTTAATGCTTTTTGGCTTATCACTTTCTGTATAATAAACTCCTATGCCTCCACCAAAATCTACTTCTTTAATTTCTATATCATAATCTTCCTTTAATTTTTTTACTAAGTTAAACATAACATCAACTTCTTCTTCATAAGGTTCTACATCAAATATTTGTGAGCCTATATGAGCGTGAATCCCAATTAATCTTACATTTTTATATTTTTTTAATCTTTCTACTGCCATATAAAAATCACCATTTGTCAAAGCAAATCCAAACTTAGAATCTATCTGACCAGTTTTAATGTATTTATGTGTATGGGCATCTATACCAGGTGTTACTCTAAAGTATATGTCTTGAATCATGTTTTTTTCTTCACAAAGACTTTCCAATATATCCAACTCGTAGAAATTATCAACTACAAACACACCTACGCCTAAATCAACACCCATCTTAATTTCATCTATTGTTTTGTTATTTCCATGAAATAATATTTTCTTCATAGGAAAATTGGCTTTATATGCTGTATATAACTCTCCACCAGATACTACATCTAAATAAAGTCCCTCTTCATCTATTAAAGTACACATATACTTTGGTAAAAAAGCTTTCCCTGCATATGCAATTTTATTATTATTTTCCTTAACTTTAAAGTATTTATTATATTCTCTACAGTTATTTCTTATTAACTCTTCATCAAATACATAAAGAGGTGTATCATATTTTTTTGCTAAATCCACAGTATTTACCCCACCTATATATAAGGTGTTATCTCTTATTCCCATTGTCCCATGAAGTTTCATAGTATCCTCCTGTTTTATAAGTTAAATTCTTTAGCTATTTCTCTTATTGCCACTTCTTTAGAAGATGAGTTAATAGCGCATGTAATTCTTATTTCTGATGTTGTTATTAATTTTACAGCTATGTTATTATCACTAAATATCTTAAATACTTTTGATGCAACACCACTAGTATTTTTCATTCCTAAACCTACTAAAGAAAACTTTGTTATACCTTCATCTATAATTATATTTTCACTAGGTACAAAACACCCAACGATTTCTTTACATTCTCTTAAATCATCCTTTGGTATGGTAAATGATACATTTACTTTTTTATTAAAAGGTGCTGTTTGGCTTATCATATCAACACTAACTCCACCTACTGCAATCTTTTCAAATAATTTTGAAACATCTTCCATCTTTATATCTACTATTGTTATCGCTGCATCATCGTCACAAGTTGCAAGTCCTGTAATAACTTTATCCTCTAACTTCATTTCTTTGCTCCCCCTTATATATGTTCCTTCAATATCACTGCAAGATAAGCCTACATATAGTTCTACATCATACTTTTGAGCTAATTCCACACTTCTTGAATGCATTACTTGAGCACCTAAACTTGCAAGTTCTAACATTTCCTCATATTCTATCTCTTTTATTTTTTTTGCTTCACTGTATTTTCTTGGGTCTGTAAAATAAATACCATCCACATCAGTATATATTTCACATATACCATCTAATTTCACTGCCAAAGCTACAGCAGAAGTGTCGGATCCTCCCCTTCCTAATGTTGTTATATCCCCCTCATCATTTAATCCTTGAAATCCTGTTACTATTACAATTTTACCACTATCTAAACTTTCATTTATTTTACTTACATCAATATCATCTATTAATGATTTACCATGAAGCCCACTAGTTTTTATATTTAACTGATAAGCATTATAACTTACAGCTTCACATCCTAATGAATTCAAGCTCATTGACAGTAAAGATGCAGATATCATCTCTCCAGTGGACATTAAAACATCTAGTTCCCTTTTATCTGGAGATTTTGTTATATCCTTTGCCATACTTATAAAATCATCTGTTGTATCTCCCATTGCTGAAACTACAACCACAATTTTAGGATTTTTCTTTTTTCTTTCTATTAATTTACTTGCTATAAGCTTAATTTTTTCAGTACTAGATACAGAACTACCACCATATTTTTGAACAACTACTTTGCTCACTATCATCACCCCTTAAATTATGTACTCCTCTTTATGAAAAATTCGCTTCGCCTGAGCGACTACGTTTGCGAAACATTTCATGTCGCCAACGTATATATCTTCGCTTCAGATACATCCCTTTCTCCATTTAAATAGGTTGGAATTTATAATTTATCCACACATCAGATAAATTATAAACTCCTTTAATATAAAAAAATAAACGCCCAAAGGTATACTTTGGACGTTTAAAATAGCCATAGTAAACCTTGTAGCTCAACACTTATAGAAAAATCCGTTTTGCTCATATAACCAACAGACGTGAAAACAGGTCTATTGTTATATTTGCTTCTACGAATAAAAGTGACAGCCTTATACATATTTTGCATAAGTCCAGATAATTCATATGCCTATAAATTACCTTCGGCCATAATTCCTTTCCCAACATATAATTGCTCGCCAGCTATATATTAGTACTATTAAGTACAGCACCTCTACCTTAGGTTTTTATAAATTTTATTAATAATATATTAATAGCATAACAAACTTTAAGATGCAACTAAAATCATAAAACTATTTACATATTTTACAAATAATTAAATAATTTATTCAATGATGTATCTAAAAAATGTATATGCTCATTCATATTATACTTATTATGCTTTTGTTCTTTAGAAGATATAACAATAACTTTTGGTACCATAAAAAATGGTATAGTTGAGTTATCGATATCATAAATAATATTATCATACTTTGAGCATTTAAGATTTTCATCTAGTTCGATATCTATTAATACTTGTAGTCTTTGTCTACTCGGGTTTATATATTCAATAAATATATCATAAGTCTGATCTCCTACTTTTGCATTTCTATAAAACCTAACTGTTTCATACCCTGCACTATTTAATCTAATTGCTATTTCAGAGCCTAACAACATCTTTGTCAGACTGTTTCCCTTTGTAATGTTACTCCCATTTAAATAATATACATATGAATTATCTTTAAAATTTGTATAGTTTATATTACATGGAAACTTTCTCAAAGTATAATCATTACACATTTTTCTTAAAGTTCTTTTTAGGGATTTTTTGCTACTTCTTTTTTTATTATTAAATACTTTTCCCACTTGATTTTCTGTGACACATCTCACTCTACTAACTAGATACAAAATATCTTTTTCTAATCCCACCATAGTCAATCTCCTTGAAGCTAATTTTACCAAGTTGTACTATATTATATTAAAATCATGTAATAAAATTTACACAAAAAAAGGAAGATTTAAAATTTCTTCCTTTTCTTAGCTATTTTATACTATTCAGTTTTTTCTTTATTTTCTGTATTTTTACTCTTATCTTCTTTATTCGAAACTTTTTCTATTTTTCCTATATTATTATTATCAAATTCAGCTATATTTATTATACTTGAATCTGTTTTATCATAAGATATACTTACCTTATCTCCTACCATAGTTATAGGTAGCTCTGTAGATACTTTTGATGTTCCTGTAAATATCAATTGATTATTATCTTTTAATGTAATGTAATATGTAGTATTACCGCTTTTTACATCTTGATTTATTCTTGATACAGTACCTTCTATCTTTTGTAAGTCTTCATTTTTATCTAAGCTTATATCATTACCTTCTGATTCTAATACTTCTTTATAGTTTTTATAAGCATCTTCTTTTGTTTCTCCAAGACCTATAATACTATAGTCCTCAACAGATACAAATGCAACCATTTTTACTAATCCAGCCTTATCTTTTAATCCTAAAACATAAGTTGGCTTTCCAAGTATATTGTACATAACTGGGAATGTGGCTTGGTACTCTTTTTCTTGTACCTTACCCTCTGCAGTTGTCATAGCTGCAGTTTCTGTAGCTCCAGTTTGCATATATAATTTAGATTCTTTTGTTCTAGAATCTACTAGCATAAATCCTACAGTAGATTCATCTGACCCTGAAGAAGTTATTCCTGTATACCAATATGATCTTCCATCGTTTCCATAAACAAGAGATGTACCCTCTGAAGGAAGTAATACACCTTCTTCTGATATTACAGAGTTTAAAAATCCATTAACGTATAATCCCCAGTCTTTTATTTGCTGAACTATAAAGTTTTCTGGTTGAATTCTATCTACCCACTTAGGAGTATCTTCTATTGAATAAACTTTAACTTCCCCACTTTGCGCATCAACAACAGCTGTTCCAACAGCATTTGCTCCACCATATCCAATACTATGTTCATATAAGCTTACTACCCAGTACGGATTACCTTCATCATCAATCTCAAAATTAAATTCAGTCATACCATAGTTTACTACACCATTTAAATAGATATGTCTATGTAAATCTTGTAAGAAGTATGCTTCCTCTTGGTATACTATTTTAATTTGTTTTCCATTAATATTTTGTACTAGTCTTACGTCTTGAGGGTTTGTTGCAGATACCATTATATATCCATTAGTACCATCAAGGTTAGTTATCCATTTTACTATATCTCTATGTACAAGAGGCGCAACCCAATATAGTTCACCCTTTACACTTTGTATTGAATACTCACCAACTTTAGATATACTTCCTATTGCCGGTATTTCCCCAACCTTTTTTTCTCCTAATTTCACTGCCATATCTTTATCTACTATTCTTATTTTGTCAACACTTACTGGACTTACATCCTCTGTAAAAACACTTTCTTCCACTTTACCAAGTAAGTTTCTGTAAGAGCTAGCTCTAAATATTGGAGATGTTACAAAGAATGGAATCACAATAACTATAATTAATAAAAGTGCTGCAATTATAAAGTTATTTTTTGCCATTTTTGATGTTTTTTCTCCTCTATCAAACATCATGTCAAGAATCCCCGCTAAAACAAAGAATAGAACAAGTGTTGTAAATCCTGATGTGAAGTCAAACCTTAATACAGGAAGTTTCACAAATGAATAAATAGCCACAATTAATAATGCAATACCATATGATTTAAATATTTTTTTCATTTTTTCTCCTTTCAATTAAACCTGTTATTACTATTATAACCTTATTTTTACATTTTTAGATTAATATTACTAAATAATATATAATATAAAATAAAAAATTACCATAGTAATATATGGTAATTTTTAACAAGTCATATGACTCAACATCTCTTTTTCATTTTTAACATTATAATTACATAATAAGCCTTCATATTCTAATTTAAGGTTGTAATTATTATAAAAGTCTTCTGGCTTAACTAATGATGGTGGCTTATCAAATATATTAATATCACTCTTATAAAGCATATCCGCAACAAAATGGGAACATACGTATCTATATTCTTTTTCTCTTGATTTATTAAAAGATAAATATACTAAAGCTTTAACGTCATAGTTATATCTTTTTTTATTATCATTTACCTTCATTATATTTTGTAGTAATCTTTTATATTTAGAATAATCAACCTCTAGTGAATACACTCTACATAAAGCATTTTTCTTTATTTCGTATAATCCTTCATTTCTATTTTCTTCTACAAACCCTGCAAATATTGGTGTTTTAGGGTTTAACCTTCCAAAAGAGTACATCGGTGATAAATCTTCATTTAAAGATAAAGAGATATGAGCATAAGGACTTTTACTAACCTTTCTTATTAAATAGGAAAGAAAAGTTCCTGTATAAGTTGTTACTATATAAATTTTTCTCATTCTGCACCCCCAACTACTATCTTTTAATTTTATCATAATATTTTAATTCATTCAATTCATTATAAGCTTTATTATTATTAATTAATAAAGTTATTAATTAACAAAATTCATAGTTTTTACATATAATGTCAAAAACTTTATTTTATTTAAATTATTCCGTTTACAAATTCCTTAGTATCACTAACTCTTATCTGTCAAACCTAAATTCTATTAATTTATGAAATTGGAAATATTATATAGTTTTTTTTATATAATTATAATAAAAATATTGATTTTGTTTAATAATGTTAAATATAATAGGTTTTAACTACTAAAATATATAAATATACTTTATTTTTTTTCCATATTGAATTAAAATTAATAATATGATTATGATACAACTTATTATATATTAATAGTTAATAAAATGAATAGAGAGGTATAAAATATGTCAAACGAAACAATTTCAAATAATTTTATAAAGAATATTATAGTTGACGATTTAAAAACTGGAAAACATGATCACATAATTACCCGTTTTCCACCAGAACCAAATGGATACTTACATATAGGACATGCTAAGAGTATTTGTTTAAACTTTGGCTTAGCAAAGGAGTTCAGCGGAACAGTTAATATGAGATTTGATGATACAAATCCACTAAAAGAAGATGATGAATATGTTAATTCAATTAAAGAAGATGTTCAGTGGTTAGGATTTAACTGGAATAATTTATATTTTGCATCTGATTACTTTGATGAAATGTATAACAGAGCTGTTATTTTAATAAAAAAAGGTAAAGCATATGTAGATGATTTATCTGCAGATGAAATAAGAGAAAATCGTGGTACTTTAACAGAACCAGGAGTTGAAAGTCCATATAGAAATAGATCTATAGAAGAAAACTTAGACTTATTTGAAAGAATGAAAAATGGTGAATTTGCAAATGGAGAAAAAGTTTTAAGAGCTAAGATAGATATGTCTTCTCCTAATATAAACTTTAGAGACCCTGTTATATACAGAATTTCTCATGCCTCTCATCACAACACTGGAGATAAATGGTGCATATATCCAATGTACTCATTTGCTCATCCACTAGAAGATGCTATAGAAGGAATAACTCATTCTATCTGTACTTTAGAGTTTGAAGATCAAAGACCTTTATACGATTGGGTTGTTAGAGAATGTGAAATGGAAAATGTTCCAAGACAAATAGAGTTTGCTAGACTTAACTTAACAAACACTGTAATGAGTAAAAGAAAATTAAAATTACTAGTTGATGAAGGGATAGCTGATGGATGGGATGACCCTCGTCTTCCTACTATATCAGGTGTTAGAAGAAGAGGATATACTCCAGAATGTATACGTAACTTCTGCGCTGAGATAGGTGTATCAAAAGCTGACTCTAAAGTTGACAGCCAATTATTTGATCATTTCTTAAGAGAAGATTTACAACCAAAAGCACAACTTGCTATGGGTG
>OKWN01000143.1_pt1 | contig 65897 bp, 66 predicted proteins | sample 1607151 | NCBI WGS metagenome assembly OKWN01 (sample SAMN07501046, study PRJEB24779) | human gut metagenome | isolation source: stool | host: human infant | place: USA: Pittsburgh, PA | reverse complement strand
ATTGATACAATCTATATGTTCTTTCCATATATCTATTAGATATACATCATTTTGTTTAGATAATATTCCTCCATATAAACTTCCCATAGCCCCTGCACCTATAATTCCTATTTTCATACATCCACCACCTTGTATTATACATTTAAATAATTTTCGTTCTACAATGTGAAACATCGTTTCATATTGTTATATTTAGATTATAATTCAACACTTCCCCAAATGTAACCGTTTTCAAAGAAGTATACAGTATTTTTTTTATATATAATTTTTACATAACACAATAAAGATGTTATTTATTTTAATTATTAAGAATACTCCTAATATCTAATTCTTTTTCATTATAGCAATTAGAAGTTGATTAAATGCAACTTCTATATTTTATTCATCATCTTAATATTCGTTGTTATCACTTAGTTTCACGAATTTCTCATAGATTTGAGATCAATAAATTTCCTGATAGTATAATATTTAGTTGACTTTTAAATATTGACTTTTTTCAAAATAACGTAAAAGTCAATTATGTAATAAAAGTAGTTGGCTATCAATAAAAAAATATTACTGCAAAAATAATTGGTAAAACAATTAATGATATTCAAAGTGAGATATTAGATAAGTTTTTAGATACTAGATGGAATAAATCAAAAAATAAAATAGTTCTTTGGATATACTCACACTGTAACAAACGTAGTTTTTTTGTCAAAATAGGTCATAAATTAGGAAAGTTAGAAATATTGGAAGGTAAGATAAAGTTTAATTTATATCAAGTTACATGTAAATCTTGTAGAAAGATATTTTCACTATTTCCGCAGTTATTAGGATTAAAATAAAGAGATTCTGAAATATATCTTGTAATTTAACCAGTAAAAATAACTGTTAAAAATGGTAAGACTTATAATGAAGAAGACTATTTGCTTTTATGCTAACAAAAGCTTAAAATCCCAACTATCAAAACATTCTTTTGATAATGTAATAGTCGATGAATATACTAGTCATCTAAATTTAGTTAAGGATGTATTTGAAGAGACTACGCATATAAAGATGTAAATGGCACATAACGAGGCATTTAAATGTCAAGAAAAGCTTGCACTATTAATTTCCTCATATTATAAAAAAAGGAAGAAAATAAAAATTTTCTTCCTTTTTTGCACTACTTATTCACTTATAAATTTTGCTTCTATTAATAATGCTCTAGATTTTTCTAGATTAGTAGGACTAACAAGTACTATTGGTCCTGTACAACCCATTCCACTTTCAGCGTATATTTTATTTTTCCATAAAACTTCTACTGCATCTTCCAAGTCCATTACGTCTATTCCAGATATTTGCTCTGTAACAACTTCTTTTTCTGGAGCTTCTACTTTTTCTTCAGATGTTGTAGTTGATTCCGGCTTAGATTTTTTTAGTCCTTGTAAAACTTCATTAAATCCAGCATTTTCAACTTTTGCAAATTCTTCTTTTGATATGTTATGAACATCATTATTTACAAGTTCAGCTGCAAACTTAATTGCTCCTTCTATAACTGGTGCACCTGATGCTCTTGATATAATCATTATTAATTTATTGAAATCTTTCCCTATTCCTGGTCCGTATCCATAACCTACTGATTCATATTTCCCACCTGAATTATAAGCAGAGAACATCTTAATTAATAAATTTCCTGTTAATGAGTCTGTAACCATTACATCAGCTGATGCTGTCATCAAATCGTTACCTCTCATAACTATTCCACCATCTGCTCTATCAGACTGTGCAAAGTTTATATCATATCCTTTTTCTTTTAAAGCTTTCAGTGCTATTTCCACTTGTCTAGCACCATCTACATTAGCTATACCTACAGTTGGATTTTTTATTCCACAAGCCTTTGCAGTTATTATTCCATAGATAGCATTTTTAACCATTCCTTCTACTCTATCAGCAGAAGAAGTTCCTGTTGTAGTTGCTATGAACATTTCTCTTCCTTTTTCAGGAGTTATAACCCTACCTACTGTTGATACTCCTATTGGGAATGGATAATGCATAGTTACAGCTCCATCAACTTTTTTACTGTCTAAAAGCCCTTCCATTAACTCATGAGCTTCTTTTTCACAGTCAGTTTTAACATGCTTTAGCCCTTCAGCACTTTCACTGCCTATAGTTGTAACCGAAATATTTGACTTAGTAGCTTTTAGAGCACCTTCTATTACATTAGCTTCCCCATGCTCACTACCTAAAGTAGTTATTGCTATTTTAGGTATCTTAACATCTACTGATTCATCTTCTTCTAAATCTTGGATTTTCTTAGCTTGGTTTTCTTCTATTACAAAAGATATACCATCAAATAGATTTGTCATTCTTCCAAGGAATAAACTTCCTTTACCAACTATCATGGCATTTCTAATTTTACCATTCATTATATCTTCTCTTGCAAACCCTAAATAAGGTACTCCTGATGGAATATGTCCTTGAGTTGGAGCCCAACCCACCATTCCATGTTTTTCTATAAATGATAGTAATTCTTTTCTATCTAAATCACCCTTTTTAACTGCTAGAGCACCTATCATTTTGTAGTTAGAATTTGGAACATCTCCAGCGCCTGCAGGCTTAGTTATATCAGGGTTTTGCATTTCTGCTGAATACTTATCTATATCAGTAATTTTAAGTCCTGCTTTATCAAGTGGTTCACTAACTAGTGAAGTTATTACAGCTTGTGGAGAAGATCCAGTTCCAACATTATGACGTCCCACCATATCATTTCTTATTTCAGGGCTTACACCATCATTTTCACTTACTAATACTGCAAATCCAGCAACCATATCTTCAAGAATTGGCATACCTTTTTTTACATGGTCTTTACCATTCATTCCAAGTTTTGCAGTAGAACCACCAGCACAAACTATTACATTTTTAAAAGTTCCACTCTTAACAAGAGCTGCAGCATGAACCATTGCATGAGCTGGCCCTGCGCAGAATCCTCTAACATCTGAACCTGTTGCATTGTTAAGTCCTGCTATTTCAGCAGCAGCTTTGGCAAAGTTTCCTCCACCTCTTTGGTTCATATCACCACACGCTTCTTCACAACAATCTATAACATAATCTATGTCATCCTTATTAACATTATTTTTATCAAGCATATTCATTATAGAGAATGAACAAGAAGCTTTTGATACTAAGTTTTCAAATAATACATGTGCAGATAAGTTAGTGTCTACATCATGAGCATTTTTTATGCAACCTACCACTTCTCCATTATTATATAAAGGTTCTGCATGCTCTTCTTCTATAAATTTCATTATAGTATCTAATTCTTCACCTTCTTTAATTTTTTCAACTAAATCAGATGAGATTAACTTATTCTCACTTAATAAATTCTTGCTTAAAGATGCAAAGTTTTTTTCTAATTTAACTAAATCAAATACATCACATATTTGCATTAATCCTATAAACTCTTCTTGTGGCATTATTTCTCCAAACTTACCATATTTACTAGCGTCTGGAGCTTCTTTATCATGCCAAGGCATTTCATATTTCGATAATTCATCTGGAGTTATATTCCCTATATATGCTTGATTTGGTGGATATTTTACCACTTCATCATAAGTTCTTATATGATCTTTTAATACTTTTAAATACTCAGAATCTGGATTAACTACTCTCTCAGTAGTTTGAGTAGTCCCGTTATGAATTACCATATCAGGAGTATGAGCAAGTATGTATCCTGCTGCTTTTAATACACTATTCATATTGTTCCCCCTATTTTGAAATTAGCTAATCAATAAGAGTTATAAGTAATCCTTACCGATTAGCTAATTTATTTTAATATTTATAGATTTTCTTAATATTTACAGAATTGATCTCTTATAGATGACATTTCGCCTACTATATCATCAACATCTAATACCATTTCCATCATACCTATTTGCTCGTCATAAACACCAGCATCAAATTCTTCTTTTACTTGTGGCTCACAAGCATGGTATACTTGAAGTCCTAACTGGACTCCTGTCAATGGACCTGCATATGTTGGGTCACCTGCAGTTACAGTTTCTGCAGCAAGTCCTGCAGCTTCACCTTCTGCAGCACCTAGCATAACAACAACATTTTCACAACCAAATTCTTCAGCAAATTCTTTTACTCTTTTTTGGTTTTCTAGATCCATTGCTCCAGCAGCAGTTCAGACAAAGCATTCAGTTGAAGAGAAAACTACCTCTCCACCAGCTGTCTTTACACATTCTTCTATTGCTGGACCAGGAATACCATCTCTGTCACCGATTATGATGACTTTCTTATTTTCTAATATACTCATTAGAAATACCTCCTGTCCTTATTTTTTTATTTTAATAACAGATATATAACTAATTTACAGTCACACATCCATCATACTATAAACCATTTTTTATAGATGTTTTAAGCAACGCATATATCTACAGTGAAGCAAAGATATACCGTTGGCGCCATACCTTATAAGTATTTTTTGATCATTGCTTCGATGTTTTCTTCAGTTGCATCATCTTTAATAACTTCGTCAATCTTAGCTCCATCTTTATATATAGCAATAACTGGTAAACCTAATATTTTTTCACTTATAGCAAGTCTTCTTGCTTTAGTTGTATTTAATTTAGTGAACTTTAATTGCTCTCCATATTTTTCACTTAAGGCCTCAACTGTAGGCATTAAAGCTGCACAAGGCTCACAACCATCACCAAAAAAATCTACTAATACATATCCTTCACCTTCAAGAACTTCTGTCTTAAAAGTATTTTTATCAACTACTAACATTTTATATCCTCCTTTTTTATTTAAGCAACGGAGTTGTCTGATGTTAAGCAAAGACAACTCGTTGGCGTTATGAGCATGGCGAATTTTCTATATATTTCTCAGCTTGAACAGCTGCTATAGCACCATCTGCTACTGCAGTTACTACCTGTCTTAAAGATTTAACTCTAACATCCCCTGCAGCAAATACTCCATCAATATTTGTCTTCATGTCTTCATCTGTAACTATATATCCATTTTCTAGAGTTAATATATCTTTGAATAATTCAGTCTTTGGAAGATATCCAATAAATCCAAATAATCCAAAAGTCATGTCTTCTTCATCAGCTTCTATAGTTGTTAATTCGCCTGTTTTCACATTTTCAACAACCATATAGCTTAAGATTCCATCTCCACCTAACTCTTTAACTTTAGAGTCCCACATGAATTTTATTTTTTCGTTCTTAAAAGCCTTATCTTGTATAGATTTAGCAGCTCTAAGTTCATCTCTTCTATGAATTATTGTTACGCTTCTACCAAACTTCGTAAGATACATAGCTTCTTCTACAGCTGTATCCCCACCACCAACTACATATATATCAAGGTCTTCAAAGAAAGATCCATCACATGTAGCACAATATGAAACACCTTTTCCTGTATATTCTTTTTCGCCTACACAGCCTATCGGTCTTGATGAAGCTCCTGTAGCTACAATTATTGTTTTAGCTTTATATACATCTTTTTTGCCTCTTAGTTGTTTTATAGAACCCTCTAAAAATACAGATTCTATCTCATCATAAACAACCTCAGCTCCAAAATTAAGTACTTGTTTATGCATTCTATCTATTAAAGTAGGGCCAGACTCACCTTCTAAGCATCCTGGGTAATTTTCAACCTCAGAAGTTAATGCTATTTGGCCACCTTCTTTTTTCTTTTCAATTACTAAAGTGTTTAATCTTGCCCTCCCTGCATATAATGCAGCTGAAAGTCCTGCTGGGCCTCCACCGATAACGATGACATCATATAGCTTACTCACTATATCCCCTCCCATATTATTAAAATTTTTAGATTTTAAAATCTTAAATTTAAGCAAATTTTTTATTCAAATACAGTTTGGTCTTCAACTTCAGTTTGTAAAGCTTTTAATGCTTTTTCAACTAAGTGTCTTCTTATTTTTTGTTCTTCCTCTAATGGTAATGCTGGATTTCCAAGAGGATGAGGGATTGCTATTGTTGGTACTATTCTATTAGCTCCAACTGTTAAAGAAATAGGTACTACTGTACACATGTGTACTACTGGTATTCCAGCTCTTTCTATTTCTTTTACCATCGTTGCACCGCAACGAGTACAAGTACCTCACGTACTAGTTAGAATTACAGCGTCAACACCATCTGCAACTAATTCTTTAGCTATTTCAGCAGCATACTTCTTAGCATTTGCAACTGCAGTTCCGTTACCAACAGTTGTATAGAAGTATTGATGTAAACTTCCTATTACACCTTGCTCTTCAAATTCTCTAAGTACATCTACTGGTAAAACTCTATCTGGCTCTTCATTTGCATAAACTGGGTCATATCCACCATGAGCAGTTTCATGATCAGCACTACTTAATACCTTAAATGAACTTATATCATATTTTCCAAATTTAGAAGCACTTGAAGATTCTATATGATCTGGATTTCCTTTTGGAACTATACCACCAGAAGTAACAAGAGCTATTTTAGCTTTACTTATATCTTTAACTGCTTTATTTGGCTCTACTCTATCAAAATTAGGCATTGGATACTCAGTAGTAAACTCCTTACCATTTAACTTTTTAATTAACATTTCTACTGCTCTCTTAGATCCTCTTTCTTTTTCAAAGAAGTTCTTTCTTATACCATTAGGCATATATCCTTCTTCAACAGATGCTCCTATTTCTTCACCTTTTGCAAGTTTAAGGGCAAGAGGAGCCATAACTTTAACAGCATCCCTCATTCCTACTGCTGAATTTTTAGTAGAAACCATGTAAACTTTATTTTTGAACATATCTGCACCTGGATTTTCTACGTACATACCAGTTAATGAAGGTATTTCTAACTCTTCTTTAACAGCAGTAGCTATAGTTCCACAAGCAACACCATATCTACCTGCATTAAATGCTGGACCTGCTATAAACACATCCGGATTATACTTTTTAACCATATCTAAAACTTCTTTTTTAGCTTCTTCTAAATTTTCATTAAAGTAAGAGTCACCACATATTACTGTAGCTACTATTTCTGCTTCTCCTTTAAATGCTGCATTGAAAGCAACACCTGGCCCCACTATTCCCTCTCTAACCTCAGGTTTAACATGAGCCATTTCTTCCCCACCTATTTGTGCGAAAAATTGATTTATATATTGAACAACTTTTATCATCTTCAAACCCCCTTTCAACTATCTAGCACTTAATTTATTAAATCCAAGTTCATTAGTAGCTCCAGTTATTACTTGAAGCTCTGCAACTATTGAACCATCTGGTTGTAAACTTCCATCAAATCCACCAGCTATAACATCAGCTACCTCAGCATATCCAATTACTTTATCCATTGGAGGAAGAGTAACTACCATATTTGCATTTCCACCTGTAACAACTGCATTTGCAAGAGGATCAGCATCAGCTAATGATTGAGATTTTCCATCTCTACCTGCATATTCATCAGTAACTATAACTGTTTTTATACCTTTTTCCTCTATCTTTTTACAGTTCATTATTAAGTCTGTATCTGGGTTACCAAATCCTTCTTGAGTTATAACAACCCCATCAAGTCCTAAAAACTCTGCTAATTTTGCACTCCAGTTAGAAGATCTTTCCTTATCAGCAAGGTAAACGTTTTCATTGGTTAGAATTACCCCAACAAAGTTTAACTCTTTACCATGCTTTTCAAATAAATCATGTATAACTGGGTTATTTAAATGATGATAAGTTGTGTTTTTGTCACATGCAGAAACACAGTTACCACTTACTACTGCACCATCCATTATTTCTGTTGGATTTATCAAGGTAGATATCGTTTTCTTAGCATCTACTCCATAAACATAAGTATCATGTAATAATCCTTGAGTTTGAAGCATATACACATAAGCTACTCTTGGTAGTTCTGGGTATTTTTTGTATCCTTCTATTATTGAATCTGTTTCATAAACTTCAACTTCATCTGGAGTTATATCTTTAGCTAACTCACCTAAGTATATAGCCGCTTTATATCCAGCATATCTTACAGCTTCTTCGTGATTATGTTGTTTTAAACCATCTGCTGGTTCACAAACTACTACCAAGTTGTTTAATTGAGAGAAAGGTGTATATTTAGAACCCTCACCACTCATATCTATTATTCCTTCTTGGAAACCTACTATCTTTCCTGTTGTAACTACAGCAGAACCTTTAAGTACATTAGTTTTACCCGAGCCAACTGTTGTAACCTTGTTTATCATACCTGGGAAAATTCCACCTGGTCCTTCAACTTTAACTCTTGGTTCTATAACATCTTTAACTGGCATAATACGAGTACTATCGCCTGGTTTTGCTATTTCTAAGTCAACTGACTTAATATTTTCATCTTCCATTAACAAGTCAATTAATTCTTGCTTATTAACATAAATAACTCCATCTTCCACTTTTGAAACATCAGAAAAACATATGTCCTTAATTTTTACATATCCTAATTCTAATTTCAAAAAAATCACCTCCATAAATTTTATTACTTGAGCTAGGTATTTATTTAAAAGCACTCTAAGTGCTATTAAAACATATTAGTATTTCTATGGAATAATCAATTCTACTAAATATATTGCACTTACTTCTAAATACACAATCTTTAAGAAAGAGCGTTTTGAATTATTGATAAATCTACAATTTTAAAATCTTCAATTATTCTATCTGTTAATTCAATAGTGTAATCTTTATCTTTTTTAAATTTATCATAAGTTATAATTGCATTTTCAATAATCATTAAAGATTTGTAATCTAGGGATTTTTTATAATCAGATATTAAGACTGACTTATATGGAGTTTCATTTGGTTTTATGCTACTAGATAGTGGATGAGTCAAAAGTACATATCCTTCATGCACTCTGTCTCTTACATAAAGTAAGATTTCTCTAAAGGAACATTCTTTATAATAGATTTTATAATCATTTTTATATTTTTCATGTACCTTGTTGTTATTAGTTATTATCATATATTTATCCCCCCAGAATATTTCTTTTTGGCAATAAAAATAGCAGAAAGCTACCCTAGCTTTCTGCTCTGTATTTAACCTGAGAGTTTTCCCCTAATATGTAGAGTTGCCCCTTCGGTGCACATATATCTAATGATAAAACTTAAGATATCATGCTTTCCAGAGTTAAGTCGTACTACGGTCCTTTTGCCTGAGAGTATCCCCAACATTCGCTTTATATTGGCTTATTCCTTCGGCGCTTATTACAAGTCTCTCCCGTAATAGTCATCCTTAATATAATAATTATCTTATTATTCTGTCATTTTAATTTTTTATTAATTTTATAGATTTTTTCTATATTAATTTTTTATTAATTTTATAGATTTTTTCTATATTAATTTTTTATTAATTTTATAGATTTTTTCTATGTTAATTAGATTATAATTAACTTTATCTATAATAAGCAACAAGTTTTTTTATGTTTTTTCATGTTTTTTTTATGTTTTTATTTTTACCATACTCATCACTTTTCACATATTATATTAAGGATAACTAGTTATAAGTTTTTAGTATTTACAATATTGTTCTCTAATAGTAGCCATTTCATTAACTATATCATCAACATCAAGTACCATTTCCATCATTCCTATTTGTTCATCATATACACCTGAGTCAAATTCGTCTTTTACTTGTGCCTCACAAGCATGATATACTTGAAGTCCTAACTGGACTCCTGTCAATGGACCTGCATATGTTGGGTCACCTGCAGTAACTGTTTCAGCAGCAAGACCTGCTGCTTCACCTTCAGCTGCACCTAATAAAACTACAACATTTTCACAGCCGAATTCTTCTGCAAATTCCTTTACTCTTTTTTGATTTTCTAAGTCCATTGCTCCAGCAGCAGTTCAGACAAAACATTCAGTTGAAGAGAATACAACCTCTCCACCTGCAGTTTTTACACACTCTTCTATTGCTGGACCAGGAATACCATCTCTGTCACCAATTATGATGACTTTCTTTTTTTCTAATATACTCATTAGAAATACCTCCTGATCTACATTTTATTCAAATACAGTTTGATCTTCTATTTCAGTTTGTAATGCTTTAAAAGCTTTTGTTACAAGATTTCTTCTTATTTTTTGTTCTTCTTCTAATGGTAATGCTGGGTTTCCAAGAGGATGAGGTATTGCTATTGTTGGTACTATTCTATTAGCTCCAACTGTCAAAGAAATAGGTACTACTGTACACATGTGTACTACTGGTATTCCAGCTCTTTCTATTTCTTTTACCATCGTTGCACCGCAACGAGTACAAGTGCCTCACGTACTAGTTAGAATTACAGCGTCAACACCATCAGCTTTCAACTCCTGAGCATATTTTGCTGCAAATCCTTTTGCATTAGCAACTGAAGTTCCATTTCCTACTGTTGCATAATAATATCTATGAAGCTCTCCTATTACACCTTGCTCTTCAAATTCTCTCATTACATCAACAGGTAAAACCCTGTTTGGATCATCATTAGCATAAACTGGATCATATCCACCATGAGCAGTTTGATGATCTTGACTACTTAATACTTTAAATCCTTCCAAGTCATATTTACCATATTTTGAAGCACTTGAAGATTCTATATGATCTGGATTTCCTTTTGGAACTATGCCTCCAGAAGTAACAAGGGCTATCTTAGCTTTAGACAAATCTTTAATCGCTGGATTTGGAGCTACTCTATCAAAATCAGGCATTGGATATTCAGTTATGAATTCTTCGCCCTTTAATTTTTTGATTAACATTTCTACAGCTCTCTTAGATCCTCTTTCAGCATCAAAGAAATTCTTTCTTATACCATTTGGCATATATCCTTCTTCAACAGATGCACCTATTTTTTCACCTTTTGCAAGCTTAAGAGCAAGAGGGGCCATAACTTTAACAGCGTCTCTCATACCTACTGCAGAGTTTTTAGTAGGAACCATATAAACCTTATCCTTAAACATATCTGCACCTGGGTTTTCTACATACATACCAGTTAATGAAGGTATTCCTAATTCTTCTTTAACAGCAGTAGCTATAGTACCGCAAGCAACACCATATCTCCCTGCATTAAATGCTGGGCCTGCTATAAATACATCTGGGTTATATCCCTTAACCATATCTAAAACTACTTTTTTAGCTTCTTCTAAGTTTTCATTAAAATAAGAGTCACCACATATTACTGTAGCTACTATTTCTGCTTCTCCTTTAAACGCTGCATTAAAAGCAACTCCTGGCCCAACTATACCTTTTCTCACCTCAGGCTTAACATGAGCCATTTCTTCTCCACCTATTTGTGCGAAAAATTGATTTATATACTGAACAACTTTTATCATCTTCAAACCCCCTTTCTACCTATCTTGCACTTAATTTATTAAAACCAATTTCATTTGTAGATCCTGTAATAACTTGAAGTTCTGCTACTATTGATCCATCTGGTTGTAAGCTACCGTCAAATCCACCAGCTATAACATCGGCTACTTCTGGATAACCTATTACTTTATCCATTGGAGGAAGAGTAACTAATTCATTTGCGTTTCCTCCTGTAACAACTGCATTTGCAAGAGCATCTGCATCTGCTAATGATTGAGATTTTCCATCCCTACCTGCATATTCATCAGTTATTATTACTGTTTTTATTCCTTTTTCTTCTATCTTCTTACAGTTCATAATTAAATCAGTATCTGGATTACCAAATCCTTCTTCGTTGATTATTACACCATCTACACCTAAGAATTCAGCTAGTTTTGCACTCCAGTTAGAAGATCTTTCTTTGTCAGCTAAATAAACATTTTCATTTGTTATTATTACGCCAACAAAGTTTAGTTCTTTGCCATGCTTTTCAAATAAATCATGAATAACTGGGTTGTTTAAATGATGATAAGTTGTATTTTTATCACATGCAGAAACACAGTTACCACTTACTATTGCTCCGTCCATTACTTCTGTTGGATAAATCAAAGTAGATATAGTTTTCTTAGCATCTACACCGTATACATAAGTATCATGCAATAATCCTTGAGTTTGAAGCATGTACACATAAGCTACTCTTGGTAATTCTGGATATTTCTTATATCCTTCTATTATTGAATCTGTTTCATAAACTTCTGTCTCATCTGGAGTAATATCTTTTGCCAAATCTCCTAAGTATGTTGCTGCTTTATATCCAGCAAATCTTAAGGCTGCTTCATGGTTATGTTGTTTTAATCCATCAATAGGTTCACAAACAACTACCAAGTTATTTAACTTAGAAAATGGAGTATATTTTGCACCTTCACCGCTCATATCAATAATTCCTTCTTGGAATCCAACTATCTTACCTGTTGTAACTACAGCTGAACCTTTAAGGACATTTGTTTTTCCACTTCCCACAGTAGTGACTTTACTCATCATACCTGGGAATATTCCTCCAGGACCTTCAACCTTAACCCTTGGTTCTATAACGTCTTTGACTGGCATTATACGTGTACTATCCCCTGGTTTAGCAATCTCTAAATCAACAGATTTAAGATTCTCATCTTCCATTAATAAGTCTATTAATTCTTGCTTATTAACATAGATAACACCATTTTCTACTTTTGAAACATCGGAAAAGCATATGTCATTAATTTTTACATATCCTAATTCTAATTTCAAAAAAATCACCTCCAAATTTTTTAATTTTTAACTAGGTTTAACATGATTATTTAAAAGCACATTTAAGGCTTATAAATCTTATTTGGTTTTAAATCTGTTGAAATTTATCATATGTCGATATGTTATTTAAGAAGTTTTAGAAATTTATAATCTAAATTTCATTTAGTATTTGATATTATAAATTGGTTTGAGTAAATTTAATTTATTAGTATTTGATGATAGGTAAGATAATATGCCAAAATTTTTACAACAAAAAAGCAGAAAGTTATATAGCTTTCTGCTCTGTATTTAACCTGAGAGTTTCCTCTAAAAGAGTTGCCCCTTCGGTGCAATATGCTCTATCATGTTGTATTATTTGCTTTCCAGAGTTAAGTCCTACTACGGTCCTTTTGCCTGAGATCATCTTTAGCACTCGCTTAGTACTGAATTATTCCTTCGGCTCTTAATTTAATAAGTATCTCCCGCAGTAATCAACCTTATAATATGTATTTTTATTAACATATTCATATACTAGAAAAATATTGTATAAAAATTTATTTCCTTTATTTATTAATTATTTTTATATTACTTATATTATATAAATATTTTTTATAATTTTCAATAAGATTTAGAACTTTTTTATATTATTAAAAAGAAAGAACTACAACATAAGGATTAAAAATCACTTATGTTATAGTTCTTTCTAAAATGTGGTTAAGTCATTAAATTAAGCTTTAAATATAGTATTACCTTCTTTCATAGTTTCCATAACTTTAATATTTCTTATATCATCTGACTCTACTTTTAATGGGTTTTTGTCAAGTATAACTAAGTCAGCTAATTTGCCTTCTTTTATAGTTCCCTTAATATCTTCTTCAAAATATTGATATGCTCCATTTTTAGTAACAGCTTCTAATGCTGCAAGTGCTGGTATTTTTTGATTTTCACCAAGAACTGTTCCATCTTTCATTTTTCTATTTACAGCTATCCACATTGTTTCTATCATATTTGGTTCAATAACTGGTGCATCTTGGTGGAACGTAAATTTAATACCTTCATCTAAAGCAGACTTAGCTGGTGATATTTGACTAGCTCTATCAAATCCAAAGTTATTAACATGAATATCTCCCCAGTGATAAACATGAGCCATAAAGAATGATGGTATCATACCAAGTTTTTTAACTTCTGGCAATTGATCCACACCAATTAATTGGGCATGTATAATTACTGGTCTTATATCATTTGTTGCATTTAACTTATCTTTAGCTATTTTATATTGTTCTAAATATTGAGCTACAGCTGCATCACCATTGCAGTGAGCTAAAAGTTGCATATCTTCTTTTAATGCAGTTTCTATAATTTTTTCTAATTCTTCTTCACCCATAACTGGATAAGCTCTATATCCTTTTTCTTCTCCTAAGTAATCCGTTCTCATATATGCTGTTCTTCCTTGTGGGGATCCATCTAAGAAAGTCTTAAATCCTCCAACTTTGAAATGGTTTTTATATTCTTTTATACATCCTTGCATTTTAGGTAATATTTTATCTTTTTCTCTAATATCAACAAATCCTATATAGTCTAGTTTTAACATATTTGCATTGGCTATGTATGCTAAAAAGTCAGCAAGAGCCGGAACAATCATACCTTCTTGCATTGTTGTTATACCAAAAGATGCATAATCATCTTGCGCTGCTATAACAGCTTTCATAATATCTTCAGTAGAAGGCATTGGAGCTCTTTGAACATTATTAATATATGCATTTTCTTCTACATAACCAGTTAACTTACCATTTTCTTTATAGAATATTCCTCCCTCTGGATCTGGAGTATCATCTGTTATCCCCAAACCTTTCATTGCTAATGAGTTGAATACACCATTATGTCCTGATTTATTTGAAATTATAAGAGGATTGTCTGGAGCAATTTGGTCAACAAAATCAATTCTTGGATAAGTTTTTTCTGCTAAAGTATTGTAGTCAAAATTATTAGCAACTATCCAGTCACCTTTTTTAACATTATTTTTTTCAATAAATTTTTTTATTCTATCAGCTATATCATTAAAATCAACTGCATCTTCTAAATTTACTTGTAATTTAGAGTTTGCATAACCAAAAAAGTGGCTATGTGGGTCAATAAATGATGGTATCAATGTTTTTCCTTGTAAGTCCACCATTTCTGCATCTCCTGCGTCTTTCATTAATTCATCTTTTTTGCCTACTTTAGCAATTTTCCCATCTTGAACTAATACAGCTTCTGCATAAAGTTCATCTTCTAATGTAATAATATCACCATTATAAAATAATTTTTTTGTCATAGATTAACCTCTTTTCATTTATTATTAAATTAGTAATCAATTATATATTGAGCAAATTAAGAGGTTAAAATGTATACATTTTGAAATTTATTATTATTTACTTATAAATTAAAAAAAGATGTCTCAAAAATGAATTAACTCATTTTGAGACAACCTTTATAAATTATATTATCATTTAAAATGTTAATTTTCACTATCATCCTCAAATAAAACTTTTTTCATTATTACAAGTCCAAAACTTTCTCCAAACTTTGTTCCTATATCTGATATAGTTCCACAAGTTCTAAATCCATTGGTATGATAATATCTAACTCCTACTTTATTTTTTGTAGGAATAATTGCTAAAATATTTTTTATACCTAGCTGTCTTGCATCTTCTTCTAACTTTATTAAACAGTAATCTCCTATGCCTAATCCCTTTACTTCATAAGCTAAAAAACAATTAATTACAGCGGTTTCCTTAAATGTCTTGTAACTTTTATAAGAATTTAAAAAACAAAACCCTACTACTTTATCTCTGTTTTTTACTACATAAGCTGGATATCCATTTATTTCTTCTATTAATTTATCAAAAAATCTAGAAGGTAATCTGCTTCCTGGATAAGCTGCATATGTGTTTTCAATATAATAATTATAAATTTCCATTACTTCTTCTGTATATTTATCTGTTAATTTGTCAAAGGTAACTTTCATACTATCCACCTCCTTATATTTATAATTCATTTAGCCTTTTTCCTTTATATTAAATATTCATAAAAAAAATTAGTATGCGATTTATTTTTCACATACTAATTAAATTTCTTTATATTAAATTTCTCCTGCTAATTTTGCTCCTCCAAATATACCTGCATCATTTCCTAATATTGCTAATTTAAATTCTGTATCAGCAGTAGCATAAAATACATTTTCTAAGTAATGCTTTTTTATGCTATTTAACAACATATCTCCTGCTTTTGAAACTCCACCACCTATTACAAAAACTTCTGGGTTACAAATACAAGCTATATTTGATAGCGCCCTCCCTAGAATAGAACTAAACTTTTCTATAACTTTTATAGATAATTCATCATTCTCTTTTGCTAAGTCAAATACATCTTTAGCTGTTATATTTTCAATATATCTTAATTTTGAGTCGCAACTTTCTCTTTCTAAGATTTCCTTAGCTAACCTTGCTATTCCAGTAGCTGATGCATATTGTTCTAAGCACCCTTTTCTTCCACAGTTACAACTTACTTTCTCATGTGGATTTACATTTATATGACCAATTTCTCCACCAGCACCAGTAGCACCAGCTATCACGTGGTTATTTATAATAACACCACCACCAACTCCAGTTCCTAGAGTAACCATTATCATAGTTCTGTAACCTTTTCCTCCACCTTTATACATTTCACCAAGTGCAGCAATATTGGCATCATTCGCCACCTTTACAGGTATATTTAGTAATTCTCCCAATGCTTTTGATACATTAAATACTGACCATCCTAAATTTACACATCCTAACACTGTTCCATCATCTTTTACAGGTCCTGGTACTCCAACCCCAGCTCCTAAAACTTCATCTTTAGATATATTTCTTTCTTCTAAAATAGCATTTATAGACTGTGCAATATCAGATAAAATATATTTTCCATTCTCTATTTTTCTAGTTTCAATCTCCCACTTATACAGTAATTCTCCTTCACTATTAAATAAACCAAATTTTACTGTAGTTCCACCTATATCAATTCCTAGCGAATATTTCTTCATAATAACCCTCCTATTTACTATATATATTTATTGATTTAATTTCAAATATTTCTATTATATAAGACTTTACTTTTCATTTTTTCTACTAAAGATTCTTTTTCAATTAACTTAGTATTTATTATATAATATTTTTCCCCTGGATCTTTACTTTCCAGTTTATCCATCATTATCTTAGCTACATATTGACCTAGATATTTTCCATTTGCCTCATGTATAGATTTTTTCTCATCATCTTCAAAGAATAAAGCCTCTTCCAAATTTTTAGGTAAACTTACTGATACAAAAGGAAATTCTATATCTTTTAAAAACTGAGTAGTAATTTTATCCTCTTCTTCGTGAAATAATAAAATGCCTTCTACAAAATTACTCTTTATGAATCTATTAATCCAAGTGTCATCGTTTTCCTTAAAAGCATACATAATAAAATAATCTCTATCTTTAGCACAATTGCTTATACCTCTAAAAACTTGAAGAAAGAAAGGATGGTAAAAGGAATCGCAAATCCATTGTGGTATAATTACTGCTAATATATTAGTTCTTTTGCTTGCTAGACCTCTCGCCATTTCATTTGGAACATAGTTTAATTTCTTTACTGCATCCCAAACTTTTATTTTTGTCTTTTCACTAATTTTACTACTATCCGAAAGAACTCTAGACACGGTAGAAACAGCAACATTAGCTTCTCTTGCTACGTCTTTAATTGTAATCTTCATCCTCATCTCCCCAATTTATAATATCATTTGCTCAATTGTAAGTGTATTCTTATTAATTATATTATATTTTATGTTATAATCAAATACCTCTCATAAGGAAGTTTTATTATCATGTAAAAAGTCCTCTTTATTAATAACTTAAAAAGAGGACTTCTTTTAAAATATAATATTTATATATTCTTTACAATTAGGACACTTATCTCCTTTCATATGAGGATTTGTTGTATAAATATCTCTAATTACAAGATTATATCCGCAATTTGGGCAATATGTATTATTATCTACACCTGCTACATTTCCTACATACACATAATTCAAATACTTAGTAGATTCTTCTTTTGCCTTCATCATATTTTCCACTAGTGTTGGAGGATTTTTCATTTTATATTTTGGAAAGTATCTGCTTAAATGAAGAGGAATATTTTTATCTATTGATGCCAAAAATTTTGCAATTTCTACTATTTCTTCTACTGAATCATTCTTATCACTAACCATTAAAGTTGTTATTTCTACATGAGTATGTTTACTAGCTATTTTTATAGTTTCTAAGACTGAATCTATTGTAGCTCCACAAACTTCATTATAGTATTGTTTTGTAAACCCTTTTAAATCTATATTCATTGCATCTATAAAAGGTAAAATCTGTTCTAAAGGCTCTTTATTTACAAATCCATTGGTAACTAAAACTATACTAATATTCTTATCATATTCTTTTATTTTTTTAGCTACATCATAAATATATTCATACCACATAAAAGGTTCATTATAAGTAAATGCTATCCCTACATTATTAGGAATATTTATTATTAGGCTTATTAGTTTATCTATGTCGATAAATTCTGTTGGTGGTTTATTCTGTGATATTTCATGATTCTGACAAAAACTACAACTCATATTACATCCAAAAGTTCCTATAGATAAAATATCCTTTCCTGGTTTAAAATGATATAAAGGCTTTTTTTCTATTGGATCTACATTTACAGATGTGACTTCTCCATAATTTATAACTATAGGAATATTATTTTTCACCGTCCTAAGATTACATACTCCAAACTTTCCTTCTATCAAACTACAATTATGAGGACAAAGCTGACATTTTATATAATTTCCTTCATCTTTATAAAATCTTAGTTTTTCTTCCATCTATTCACCTTCTTTGTATCTTGTCACCTGGAATCTTTCTATTTCATATTCTTCAAGTGGATTTATATTTGCTTTTTCACAAGCTATTTGAAGTTGGTAGTCAACAGTATCCACTCCTTCTAAGTCAGGAAGTAACAACCCCTTTTTATGGCCTTGCATAACTATAACTCCATATTTTTTAGGATCTAATTCTTCTTTTGTAGATTTATGTGGTCTACTTAGTATATCTACTGATATATCTATATCTAGCAATTCATTTTCTGTGACCCTTGGAAATCTCGGATCATGTATAGCAGCTTCCACTGAGTTCTTTATTATCTCTTCTGCTACTGAGTCTGTTGTTGGTAAAAAAGTTCCTATACAACCTCTTAAGTTTCCAAATTTTTTAAGAGATACAAATACTCCACCTTTTTCTTTGCTAAGTTCTTTTGGTAATTCACTTGGTTTTGCCATAAAGTGGCCATAAGTATAATAATGATTTAAACTTTCCCTTGCTAATTTTACATATAAGTTATTGTTTGAAATTTTTTTATTGTAAAGTTCCTTCTTCATATTAATTAACTCTTGTAAATTACTTTGTGCCTTTAATTCATTATTAAAAGCCATAACTCCATATCCCACACCAAAAGGACCTTCATAAGATAATAATTTACCCTTAACTTCTTCTCCTTCCATAGCGCCAAGCATTATAAATACGGATCTTAATCCACATTCTCCTGCGCATTCTACCATGTATTTGTCCATATTAAATACACTTAGCACATTACCTTTTTCTAAATTATATAATAATAACTTATCAAATTTTGAACCCTCTGGTGAATATTCATAAGGTCCATCTTCACTTAATCTATGAGACAAATCTCCACTTGCTATAAGCACTATCTTTTTATTTAAGTTTTCAGCACTTTTTCTTATTGCCATTCCAAACTTATATAACTCGATATCGCTAAGAGTTGCATACGTAACGTGAACAATTTTATAATCTTTATAATACTTATTTATAAAATACATAGGTATCATAGCTCCATGATCCAATTCGTATTCTCTATTAAATTTTCTAAGAATATCTGAGTCTATTCCTACTGCTGGTATATTTTCTACATTACAAGTATTAATCAACTCTTCATTAAACTCTTTATCAATTCTACCTTCTATATAAGTATCAAAATCTTTAAATTGGCTAAAATCTCCTCTTATACGTTCTTCATTTGAAATTGCAAGAGCATCTGAAAACATAGTTCCATGAGGAGTTATAAGTACTATAGTCTCTGGTTTTAAATTACTTATTTCTTCTCCTACCTGATTACAAGCATCAATAGTATTTTGTATTGCCCTCTCTTGTCCCTTTCCCACAGATGGAATTATTAAAGGTGGATGGGGCATTAAATAATATCTTAATATATTTTCCATGATATACACCTCACTTTATATTTAAAATCTGTCTTCTTATTATTTTGCCTATTTTTTTAAGTAATATTTTTCAATACAAAAAAATACCTATTATTATAGATATTTTAGAATTGTGACAAGATACCTTCTTTTTTCTATAAATAATAAGGTTAAAATTTTATTATCATGCTTTTATAAACTATAAAGAGGCTATGAGATTTATTTAAATCTCATAGCCTCTTTATAGTTTATTTTCATTATAATTTTACATTTTTAAAAGTTAGATGAATATATTATTTTATAGCATCTGCTATTTCGTCAATCATTATATTTGTTGACTCTATACCACCAGTCATTGTATACCAAACAGCTGAATCTAAGTAAACTATATTGTCATTTTTAGCCACATCTGTTTTATTCATTATTTCATTATCAAATAATGTTTGAGCTGCTTCACCTTTGCCAGTAACAGCTCCTCTATCTACAACAAATACATAGTCTGAATTATTTTCTAAGAAATATTCAAATGTTATTTGTTGTCCATGAGTAGATTCTTCTATGTTTTTATCTAATTGTTTGAATCCTAAATCACTATATATTATTCCATATCTTGATGCTTGTGAGAATAAGCTTATTCCACCTTCATTAGCCATTACAACTGATGCTGATAATCCCTTTTCACTTACTACTTTATTCAAATCTGCAACCTTAGTTTCTATTTTACTTAAAGCACTTTTAGCTTCTTCTTGTTTATCAAATAAGTTTCCAAGATCTGTTACGACAGCTGAGAATGAATCCATGTAATTTTCTCCATCTACTGCTAAATAAACTGTTGGTGCTATTTCTTTGAATGAATCTATTTGATCAGCTTGTCTTCCACCAATTATTATTAGGTCTGGATTTAAAGCCTCTATTGCCTCAAAATCAGGTTCTTTTAAATCACCAACATTTGCATACTTATCATCTGCATAAACTGATAATACTTCTGGTAAAGTTCTACTCTTAGGTAGTCCAACTATATCTACACCTAAGTTTTTTAATATATCTGCCACACCATAATCAAATACTACTATTTTCTCTGGATTTTTACTTAATTCAACTTTTTCTCCATTTGCATCAGTCACTGCTACAGTAGTCGTTGCTTCATTGTTTGATCCATTATTTTTATCCTTTTTCATTCCTATTGAAAATACACCTATTATTGCTATTAATACTATACTAACTATACCTGCTACTTTTTTGTTCATTTTGTCCCTCTCCTATTCTTAATATAGATAATCATTATCATATAATATTTAAATTTTTAAGCCACTATTTTATCTAAAATATATAACCCTCTTAGCCGCTTAAATAAGTAATGTTAGAAATATATACTTATTTTATTTCCATCTATTTCTTCAACTTTAAAGTCCATTTCATATATGTTTTCTAAAGTTTCTTTATTAATTACTTCATCTACAGTTCCCTCTTTTACTATAACTCCATTTTTTAAACAGATAATATAGTCCGAGTAACAAGATGTAAAGTTAATGTCATGCATTACAAGTATTATTGTTTTACCTAAATCATCACATAACTTTCTAAGAACTTTCATCATTTGTACCGAGTTGTTCATATCTAAATTATTAAGCGGTTCATCAAGGAATATATATTCCGTTCCTTGAGCTATAACCATTGCTATATAAGCTCTTTGTTTTTGTCCACCACTTAGTTCATCTAAATATTTATCTTGTATGTCAGTAAGTCTCATATATTCTATTGCTTCTTCTACATACTTAATATCCTCATCTTTTAATTTGCCATCACAATATGGAAATCTACCAAAGCTTACAAGTTCTTTTATTGTAAGTCTAATATTTATATTGTTAGACTGTTTTAGTATTGCTATTTTTTGAGATAATTCTTTTTTGTCCCAGCTTTCTAGTTCTTTACCTTCTATAAAAACTTGTCCACTATCCCTTTTCATTAATCTTGTTATCATAGAAAGAGCAGTACTTTTTCCAGCTCCATTTGGCCCTATAAAAGAAGTTATCTTTCCTTTTTGTATTTTAAGAGATACATCATGTACCACTTTTTTATCATTATATTGTTTACTTAAATTTCTTACTTCTATCATATTCTGCTCTCCTTATAAAGTAGATACATAAAATAAATTCCACCGATCATATCTATTATTACACTTACTGGTGTAGTTAAATGTAATACTCTTTCTATCATTAATTGACCAAATACTAAAGCAAATATACTAACAAGCATTGATACAATTATTAAATAACTATGTTTATATGTTTTCATCATTTCACGAGTAACATTTGCAACTAGTAACCCTAAAAAGGTTACTGGTCCAACTAAAGCTGTTGATATAGCTATTAAAACAGATATTACTATTAATGATTTTCTCATTAATTTGTCATAATCAACTCCTAAATTAATGGCTTGATCTTTTCCTAAGCTCATAACATCGAAGTATTTAATATCATCAACAACAAATGGAACTATTAAAAGTATTACTACTAATGATAAAAGTAATATATCTACATTTACATTATTGAAACTTGCAAACAATTTAGATTGTAATACTAAGTATTCATTTGGATCTATTACCATTTGCATAAATGATGATAAACTTTTAAAGAATGTTCCTGTTATCATTCCCACCAATAACACAAACATTATATTAGAGTTTTCTCTTTTAAATATTAATTTATATAGTGCCAATGAACCCATAACCATAAATACTACACATAATAAGAAATTTATTTTTTTATTTGATGCAAACATGCTACTTGAGCCAAATACAAATATGATTACTGTCTGTATTGCCACATATAAAGAGTCTATTCCCATAACACTCGGTGTTAATATTCTATTATCTGTTACAGTTTGGAATATTATTGTTGAGAAACCAATACATCCTCCTGTAATTACTATTGCTATTAATTTGGGTATTCTTTTTGATAAAGCATACTCCATACTTCCAGAGTTAATTTCAAGTGTTAAAAATAATGCACCTGAAATTAAAATTAATGCTGACAAGATTACTATGGGGATATTTAAATTTTGTTTTTTATTTCTTATTTTTTTATTTTTATTAATATAGTTTTTATTTTCTAAATTAGCTTGCATATGACTTCCTCCTAAATATTAGATAAAGGAATATTGCACTTCCTATTACTCCAACTGTAAGTCCAACAGAAAGTTCATATGGATAAATTATCACTCTAGCAGCTATATCACATACTAAAACAAATATTGATCCAAATAAAGCAGTGTCCCATATATTTTCGTGAACATTATCACCTTTATATAAAGAAACTATATTAGGAACAATTAATCCTATATAAGGGATTTCTCCTGCTGTTATTACTACGCATACTGTAACTATTGAAACTATCACAAGACCAAGGTTAACTATTTTTTTATAATCAAGACCTAAGTTCGTTGCAAAATCTTCTCCCATACCTGCCACTGTAAATTTATGAGCAAATATAAATGCCAAAATCATAAGTGGTATTGCTAAATATAATAATTCATAATTACCTTTTAATATCATTGAGAAGTTTCCTTGCATCCAAGAACCTACATTTTGCATTATCTCAAACTCATATCCTATATAAGTTGTTATTGATCCAATTATATTTCCAAACATTATACCAACTAATGGTACAAATATTACATTTTTAACTTTTAAGTTTCTTAAGAATGTCATAAATATTAATGTACCAGCTAGGGCGAATACAAATGATACCATAGCCTTTTGCATTGTTGTTGCACCTGGTATTAGAACCATTGCTATAACTATTCCCAACTGAGCCGAATCTATTGTTGCTCCTGTAGTTGGAGAAACAAATTTATTTTGACTTATCTGTTGCATTATTAATCCACATATACTCATAGCACTTCCTGCCATTAATATACTTAATAGTCTTGGAAATCTACTTACTATCATAAGATGTATGGCATCTTTATTTCCACTTAAAATATCTACTATATTTATATTCTTAGCTCCTAAAAATATAGAAACTAAAGATAATCCAGTTAACATTATGATTAAATGTCTTTTTTTCATTTTTTTCTCCTGTTTCACTTTTCTTTCCGAAAGTGTTTTTCATATTCATTTGATATAGATTATCAATTTCTATTTATATACTACATTAAATGATAATAGTTTTCAATACTTATTTTGCAATTTTATTAATATTTTTGTATTAATTTATAAACATTTGTAATTTTTACATAAAAAACACCCTAATTATAATAATTAAGGTGTTTTTTCTACTCAAATAAAATATCTACTTTTTCTATACTATAATTGCTGTTCTCAATAGTCATAATAACAAAGTTTATAGGAAGGTTAAATCTTCTTTTTCCACAGCTACCCGGATTTAACCAAAGTATATCCTCTATTATTTCACAAAAATATTTATGTGAATGCCCAAATATAATTGCATCAACGTTTTTTAAGTTGGATGAGATATCTTTTTTATTATGAACCATATAAAATCTAATATTGCCTATAGTAAAGTAGAGCTCTTTTGGCAATTTTTCTGCCCACCCACTTTTATCATTGTTTCCTCTTACAACATATGTAGGGGCTATATCTTTTAATTTTTTTAAAACATCTTCTGTATTAATATCTCCACCATGAATTATATAGTCACATGTTTTTAAGTAATTAATCACTTCTTCTCTTAATAGTCCATGAGTATCTGAAATTATGCCTACTTTATATTGTTCTTTCAACTTTATTCTCCCTTTCGTCTATAGATTCTATTTCCTCTTTTTTTATATTATCTTGTTCTTTGTAATGTTCTTGTAATTTATCAGAAGATTCCTCCATACGATTTTCTAATCCTTCTTCATAAATATCTTCGTATAAAAATTCTTCTATGCTAATAGATTTATCATTAGTATTTACTTTTTCATTTCCTTCACCATGTTTTTCAAGAGTAAAATCAATAGCATAGAATGATATATTATTTTTATCTAAAATATTCTTTATGTCAAGTAGAATTTCACTAGCTCTTTTTATGCTAATCTCTTCATCTTGAGCATAAAAAACTATATGACCATATTCTTTTCCCATTTCATTTATATCATAGTTTTTATCAAGTTCTAGCTCCCCTAAATTTATTCCATATACAGGCCCAAATTCACTATATTTACTATCTAAGTCTTCTAATGGCATCTCTTTTAACTCACCAAAGCATATATCACTTTCATATGGAAAATCTTTATCTTCAAATATGCTTTTTAATTTTGAGTTATATTCTTCATCCAATCTTCTATAGGTATTAACTTTTTTGACTACATTATCTTCATAAGAATCGTATTCTACTTTGCCCAAAAAGGACAATCTTATTGAAAAATATGTATCCTTACTTGTAAGTGATTTTATATCTGCATGATAGTAACCATCTTTAAAACTATAATATACATCTGATATTTGTAGTTCCATATCAGAGTAATTTTCTGATACATATTTTTTTGCTTTATTATTTGCTAGTGCTTTAGAAACTGGATTACCTATAAGTCCATTGGCAAACCATAATAGTCCCCCAATTAAAACAAAAGCCGTCATTCCTACCAATACTTTTACCGATTTTTTCATCCTACTTATTCTCCTTTTTAAATGCAATGTAAAGTAAAAATCCAATTACTAAACCCAGTATACACAGACAAGTATAGATAGTAGCCCATGTTCCAGATGATACCATAATTGCCACAAAATCCATTTCATTAGTCTTTATCTCAATAATATACTTAATTGAATTCCATATGTATGTAAGGATAAATATACCTACAGGTACAAAATAACATTTCTGCTTTAGAGCAAAATACCCTAATCCACCAATAAGTGGCATAATAATTACATTATAAAACATCCATTCACTTTCAGAGATTCCAACACCTATAAAAGAACCTAATATAATCATTATCATAGATCCAATGGCAAGCTGATCTTTTATTTTTGAAATAACTTTTCTATCATTCATTTTAATATTTTCATTATTCATTTTATTTATTTCTTCAAAATCATCAAATATTATATTACACGTTTCACACTCATTAATATGTTTTTTTACAGCATTACCGCTATCTTCACTTGCAATACCATCTTTAACAAGTGGAATTAAATCCATACAAATATCACAAGATATTTTATTCATGTAAACATCCCTCCTTTATTAAAATATTCTTTATCTTCTTTTTGGCACGATAATCAATAACTCTAGCTGAACTTTCTGTAATCCCATGTTTTTGAGATATTTCCAAGTAAGAATATCCTTCTATCCTCATTAAAACAATATCCTTTGTTCTTACTGATTCCTGATGTAGTAAATATACTATTTTATTTGAAATATCTTTGTGTATAGCTTTTTCTTCTAAATCTGATTCACTGACAATATAGTGATATACCAAATCATCCAGTGAAGTTGTAAATTTTTCTTTCCTCAGATATTCATACCATTTATTTCTAGCTATGGAAAATAGCCATGTCTTAATACTCGATTCTCCCTTAAATTTATGTATTGATTTAATTGCACTTAAAAAAGTTTCTGACACTAAATCTTCTGAAATGGAGGTATCATTAGTTAAACTTACCAGGTATACAAAAACATCTTGTTTATATTCTTCATATATTTTTTTAATTAACATAACTCCTCCTTTCATATTATTAGTGATGATAAAACAAGTTTTGTTACATTATTTTATAAATTTTTTATTTTCATTTTGTAATCAAAAAAATAGGAGTAAATTACTCCTATTTTATTATAATCTATACTTTCATAAGTAAATTATATTTTGAATCATAATGTAATCCTAAATCATTGCAAATACGATTATTAACCTTAGTTAATGCTTCATGGTATTCTTTATATTTAGGTGATAATAAAATCATATTTGGAATAAATATATCGTTATAACCACTATCTTGTAAACGCTTCATAAATTTTCTTTGTAGGATAAATGCAGGATGATATTTTAAAAATATACTATTTTTCATTTTTACACCTTTTCTAGTTTGCTCTTTTAACTTTTCGTATTCTTCTTCTGATATATTTATAAGTTCTTTAGTTTTTGCATCCATTTTTTCAACCATTTTACTCATCTCTTGTTTAGGCAATAATTTATACATAATAAAACTGTTAAGTTTCATTAATAGGGGTATCTTAACATCTGCATTGTCCCAAAATTCAATAATTCTTTTATATGCATCTTCCTGCTCTTTAGTTTCAATTTTAATTTGTAAATATGGCATAAAATGGTTCATAAAATAATATCCATAAAATCCTGGTATCATATCTTGTATGGCTTTACCTAGTGTTTCATAATCTAAATTTTCATATATTTCATCCACATCATTATTGTCAATAAATCTCTTCAATGATTCAGCTTCATTTCTGCATTCTTCTAATTTATTAATTTTTTCTTTATATATATTATTTAATAATTGGTAATCTTTTTTCTCCAGTAAAATCTTAATATCTTTTATACTAATTCCTAGTTTTCTATACACAGAAATCTCTTTTAAAAGAGCTACATCTTCTTTAGTATAATTTCTATAGCCATTTTCATCTTTATTCACTGATAAAAGACCTTGTTCCTCATAATATTTAATTGCTCTTTTCGTTAAATCAACTTGTTGAATAACTTCATTTATTTGCATATTATTCACTCCTTATTTTAGTATTTGCTACGATTATATTGGTATACGTAAGGTACAAGTCAATAAACTTCTATTTTAATATGCCTCTTTTTATAAGTTCTTCTTTTACACTTGGGTATAACTCTAAGTTAGTATGAGGAATAAAACTAGCAGCCCTCATCTTTCCCAAAAAATCTGTCGCATTACTAAGCTGCAAATATTGAATTTTATTTTTTATTTCTTCTATTTCTTTTAATAGCTCCCCATTTGTAAGCAGTTTATATGCTCCTTTTAAAGAAGTATTTCCCGGGCAAATTATTTTATTATCATCTAAATCCGGATACATTCCTATTGTAACGGCAGACTTTAAGTTTAAATGAGTTCCAAAAGCCCCTGCTACATAAAAACATTCTAAATCATCTAAAGACAATCCTATTTCCTCTAGTAAATAAGCTACCATTGTATGTGCTGCCGACTTAGTTGTTAAAAACTGATTTATATCATTTTGTGTAAATATTAAACTTTCTCCATTAAAACTTTTCTCTTTACATACATATTCAACAGCATATTCATCATCTATCTTAATTATTGCCGGAGAATTTCCTGGTATTAAAGTACCAGAGAAATCAACCCATCGGTTTAAAAATAACTCACTTATTAAATCAACTATTCCCGAGCCACAGATTCCTTTAGGTGCTTCATTATTAATTGTTGTATATATAATCTCGTTATTTATAATTTTTATAGAGTCAATAGCTCCACTACACGCTCTCATTCCAAACTTACTAATACCACCTTCTAAAGCTGGACCTGCAGCCCCTGCTGCTGCAACTAGAAATTCATTATTTCCAATAACAAGTTCTCCATTTGTACCTATATCAATAAGAGCTGATATTTCATTTTTCTTATAAATTTCTGTATATAAAAGTCCACTTACCAAATCTCCTCCAAAATAATTTGCTACTGACGGGAAACAATAAACATATCCCTTTATAGGTATACCTATTTCTTTTCCTTTTATAAATCCACTTTCATTAAATACAGGTGTAAAAGGTGATTGAAAAATAGTCCATGGATTGATTCCTAGTAAAAAATGTGTCATTGTAGTATTTCCACTAACTATCATCATACTACTGTCATATACATTTATATGTGTTTTTTCTTTTATTTTATTTAGTAAATCTATAAAGCTTTCAACTGTACTTTTACAAATGTCCTCTAAGCCATTCTTTTTTTCTTTTGTATAAAATATTCTAGTCAGTATATCCTCTCCATATTTTATTTGCTTATTAAATATGCTCTCTTCAGCTATCACTTCTCCATTATTTAAATTAACTAACTGCATAATTATTGTCGTACTTCCCAAGTCTACAGCTAATCCATAATGGTTATTTGTAGTATCTCCACTTTCAATATTTGTAATAATCCAGTCATATTCCCTTTTAAGCATAGTAACTGTAATTTTAAAGTCATTATCTCTACACATTGGATATAATTTTTTCATTGCTTCATAAGACATTACAACATTTGTATATTTGTCTTTTAAAATATTTATTACCTTATCTCTATCTCCTAAAGTGTTATCCTCACTCGGATTTTCTAGTTGAAGATAAATTTTTTTACTTAATGAATTCAATTTGCTATCCCCCATAAATACATTTTTCATATTTAAATATTAGTATATATTGGTAAATATATCATTAATTTATCTCAAACCTTCTAATATTCTTCTAAGCTCTATCCTTCTTAACTTTTACTAATTTCTTCTTAATCAACATCTCTTTATTATTTTTTAAAAATTCAGTTCCCTTATAATTTAATATATCTACATAAGAGCATATATCTTTAACTTCTATTACTCCGATATCTTCATTATCTATGCCTTCAATATTACTCAAAGCTCCTACAATATCTATTACTCTTATTTTCTTTTTCTTGCCAGCATTTAAATAAATCCTTGTGATTTCTTCATTATAGATTTCTTTTTTGCTATCCCTTTTATTTTTAAATAAACTTTTTTGAAGTTTACTTAACTTTTCTTTTCCAGTATCTACTTTATTTTCATCAATTTTATTTATTTCTTCAATTTTATTTCCTGTGTATGACTCTATATCAGTTAAATATTTTTCTTCATTAAAAGAAACTAGTGTAATTGATTTTCCTATTTTATCTACTCTTCCCGTTCTTCCAATTCTATGAACATAATTTTCTTTGTCTCTAGGCACTTCGTAATTTACTACTAATGAAACATCATCAATATGAATTCCTCTAGAAGTAATATCACTACTTACTAAAATATTAAATTTACATTCTTTAAAGTCTTTTATAATAAAAAGTCTTTTATCCTGAGACATATCTCCATGAATTGCACCTACTAAAAACTTATCCTTTTTCATATTTTTATAAATCTCATCTACTTTATCTCTTGTATTTACAAAAACAATTGTAGAATTTGGACACTCACTATAAATTATATCTTTAAGAGTTTCATATCGGTTTTCTTTATCCACCTTTATGTAGTACTCACTTATCTGTTTTTTAACTTGTACATTATCAATTTTTATATCTATCATTTGAGGTTTTTTCATATATTTGTTACAAACTATATTTATGTTATCATCTATGGTAGCTGAAAACATACCTTTACAACATTCTTTTGGTAGCTTACTAAGTATAGACTCCATATCATCAACAAAACCTTCATTTAGCATTTTATCTGCTTCATCGATTATAAAATACTTTATATTACTTAAGTCTATAGTACCTCTGCCAATATGATCAATTATTCTTCCTGGTGTAGCAACTACTATATGTATTCTTTGCTTTAATTCAGCTATTTGCTCTTTTAATGGTTGCTTTCCAAAAATTGCACTACATCTAACTTTTTTTATTCTGCCTATATTTTGTATCTCTTCTTTAATTTGTAATGCTAATTCCCTTGTTGGAGCTATTATTAGCCCTTGTACACTATTATTATCTATATCTACTTTTTCAACTATCGGTATGGCAAAAGATGCGGTTTTTCCACTTCCTGTTTTGGACTTTACTATTACATCTCTTTCGTCTAATAAACTTGGGATAGCCTCTTCTTGAACTTTTGACGGTTCCTCATAGTTTAAATTACTTAGTGACCTTATTATATCTTTATTTAAATTAAATTTTTCAAATTTATTATTCATTTTTATCTCCTTAATTTCATAACATCTCTTACTATTATAATTGTCTGATTAATATTATTCAAAACATATAAAAGTTTTCTATACATAGAAAACAATAAAAAATTCGCTTCGCTCATGTCGCCAACGGCTTCGCCCGTTGCTCAAGTAACAAAGCTGGAAATCATATGTTATCTACAGAACAGATAACATATGATTTCCTTACAATTAAAAAAAGCCAGCACTAATATGCTGACTTATAATCTAAGCTGCTGCTTCTTCTTCATTAACTTTTGAATAACTTTTTACTTCTTTAACTAATACAGCCCCTATTATAACTATAGCTACAAGGTCTGCTACTGGTTGAGCAAACCAAACTCCATCAAGTCCTAAAAATTTTGGTAATATCATCATTAAAGGTATTAAGAATATACATTGTCTAAGTAAACTAAGAACTATAGACATTTTTGCTTTTCCAATTGATTGAATATAGTTAGTTCCTATAATTCCCACACTTAATATTGGTAAAGTCATTGTATATTTTTTAAGTCCATTAATTGTTATACCCATAAGCTCCGGATCATTGTTGAACATTCCTACTAAAACTTGTGGTGCTACATTTATTGCTATTGCCCCAACAACAAATATACAAGTAGATGCTATTAAACATATTTGTAAAGCTTTCTTAGCTCTGTAGTAATGCTTTGCTCCATAGTTAAATCCAACTATTGGTTGCATACCTTGACTTATCCCAAATGAAGGCATTAAGAATATCATTGATATTGAACTTATAGTCGCCATAGCACCTATAGCTAAATCTCCTCCATAAGTTTTTAAACTTTGATTACTTATAACTTGTACTAAACTTGCTGCAAGTTGTATTGCAAATGGAGATACACCTATTGCTAAAATAGATTTTGCTGCATTTTTGTTTAATCTTACAGTTGAAGGCTTAAATTCTAAATTAGATTTTTTTCTTAAATAGTATGAAAGCCCCCAAATAGCTGTTATAGCTTGTGATATTATTGTTGCAGTTGCTGCACCTTTTATTCCCATATTAAATTTGAATATGAATAGTGCATCTAAAATTATGTTTGTAGCACATCCAACTGTCATTATAATTGCTGATAATTTAGGATTTCCATCTCCTCTAATAGTGTTATTAAAAAACATTCCGATTATGGAGAATGTTGTTCCTACTATAATTATATCTGTATATGATTTTGCATAGTATAGTGTAGCATCACTAGCTCCAAATAATTTTAATATTTGTTCTGAAAATAGTAGTCCTACTATAGTTAGCGAAATGCCTAATATTACTGATAGTAGCATACCTGTTCCTATAATATTTTGTGCTTCTTCCTTTTTACCTTGTCCTAATTTTATAGAAACATTTGTTGCCGAACCTACTCCAACAAGCATTCCAAAGGCTAATGCTATTGTTAGTACAGGCATAGTTACACCAAGACCTGCTATTGCCATAGATCCAACATGAGGTATATTTCCAATAAATATTCTATCTACTACATTATAAAGTGCATTTACCATCATACCTATGATAGCTGGAACAGAATATTTTAACAATAATTTTCCAACTGATTGTGATCCTAATTCTGCTTGATTTTTATTCATACATCTTCCTCCTATATATTTATATTCGAGCAAACTTTCCTAAGTAGCTTAATCATTAATTCTCTTTCTTCTTCATCTAGTTGCTCACTCATTTTTTTATCCCATTGATTTAAAATAAAGAATATATTATCCTTCATTCCTTTCCCTTCTTCTGTTAAATAAACTCTATTGGATCTTTTGTCTTTCTCATCTTTTTCTCTTCTTATAAATCCATTTTCCTCTAGCTTTTTTATTGCTCTTGCTGTAGTTCCTTTATCAATTTTAAGAACTTCAGCTAGTTCCTCTTGATTTCTACCATCCTCTATATAAAGTTCTAATAAGAACATGAATTGACCCTGACCTATGTTATATTCCTCAAGACCTCTTCCAATGAAAATACGGCCTTTTCTATATATTTGAGAAATATACTTTCCAATATTGCCACATTCTTTTCTATCCATAAATTTCTCCCCTTTGTTTATTTAGTTGTTAATGCAACTATACTAGTATAACACATTTAGTTGCAATTGCAACTGTATTTTTTGCAAAAAAAAATAGAGAATAAATATAAAGTACTATTTACTCTCTATAAAATCCATATAGTTATAAAGTTGAAACTAAATATTTAGTGTAGGCTATAAATGCCTTTGCTTCTTCCATTGTATTATAAAGTCCTAAACTTATTCTTAACATTCCATTTGTAGGTTTATTATTATATGCATTGTAACATGCAGTTTCATCACTTACACCCATCAATCTATTAACATATGGGTGTGCACAAAACTTCCCAGGCCTTAAGGCAATTGCCATTTCGTCAGCAAATTTCTTGCCTATTGTTTTATAATTTTCACCATCTATATTGAAAACGATAATACCTAATCTATCATCTATATTTTCATTATCTCCATATAGTATAACTCTGTCTATTTTTTTCATTTCATTTATAAGGAATTCTTTCAACATCATCTCATGCTCATATATATTATCAAAACCAATTTGCTTCAATTGTTGTAATGATCTAGCAGTAGCCATAGCTCCCAATGAGTTTGGGCTACCTGCTTCATGCAAAGCTGGTGGTTCATCCCATATAACATCATAATCAGTAACAGCGTTTACACATGCTCCTCCTTTTAAAAATGGTGTTACATTAGACAAATCTTCAATACGTCCAACAATTACGCCTGTTCCATAAGGAGCATATATTTTGTGACTAGAGAAAACTAAAAAATCAATTTCTTCTTCTGGATTTTGACCTTTCATATTTATTTCTTTATGAGCAACTAATTGAGCACCATCTACTATTATTTTTGCATTATATTTATGACATATTTTAGCTATTTCATGTATTGGATTTACATATCCAGTCACATTTGATGCTCCTGTTACAGTCACGTACTTAATTGTTCCGTTATTCTCTTTTAGTTTATTTTCTATACTATCAACACTGATCCTTCCCATTTTATCTACATCAACATATTCTACTATGGCATTATATCTCCAAGGTAAATCATTTGCATGATGTTCCATTCTTGTTGTGAGTATTTTCTCATCCTTATTTTTAATTAACTCATTGGCTAATAAATTCATGCACTCAGTTGTGGTTTTTCCAAATATGGCAGTATAGCTAGAATCACTTCCCACATTGAAAAAATCTAATATTATTTTTCTTGCATCTTCATACTTTTGAGTAGTTATTTCACTTTTCTGACCTGTCCCCCTAGCTACAGCTCCATATGTTATCAATCCTCTACATAGTTCTCTATAAGATGATTTAAACGATGGTGTAGTTGCTCCATTATCAAATCCTATAGGTATAGCTATATTTCCATTGGCCAATTGAACTGGATTATCTACGCCAATAAATAACCCTCTATATTTATTATAATTATATACATTCATAAATTTAGCCTCCTTTCTCGTGAAATTAGCCTTCACCTAATAATATATATGATTCTTCATTTATAAAGTTCCTTTTCATATACTACAGGTTTAGTATTATTTAATATACAATTTCATATATTTTGCTAGAAGGAGATGAGAATTTGAATAATTTTAAATATTTAAATAGTCAATTTATTATTAGTATTTTATTTATTTTTTTATTTGGTACCTTAAGTCACTTCATTTATAGTTTAACTGGAAACTTATCATTTATTGGAGCCTTTTTCCCTGTTAATGAAAGTATATGGGAACATCTAAAATTATTATTAATTCCTATAATTTCTTGGTGGATATTCTTTTATATTTTTAATAAAAATAAACTATCTATGGATAAAGATAACTGTTTCTTCGCCTCCATAATATCCCTCTTATCTTCTATGATTTTTCAATTATCAGTGTTTTATTTTTATACTGGCGCCTTTGGATTAGAATCTTTTATTATTGACATATTAATTTTTCTTTTTGCTATAATCTTTGGTCAGTTCATAGGACTTCATATTTATAAATACAGTACAGGAATAAATTATAAAATTTCATTTTTTATATTAATAATTATAGTTTTATTCTTTATTTATATAACTTTCAACTCACCTCATTTACCTATTTTTCTTGATAGAAATACAGGTATCTATGGTTTGTAAATACATAAAATAAAGGAATATGATTTTCATCATATTCCTTTATTTTATAATATATATTTACTTATAAAACTTTTCATTTCATTATTTAAATCGCCACAATCTTCTATAGCCTCACATCTTCGACATCTTACTGCTTCCCCTTCTATTGCCGGCTGTATATCTATATTTCCATTATCATATGAAATTAAAAATCCTAAATTTATATCTTCATAAGGATTAATATATGCATCTGACATATTTATTCCTTGTGAACTTTCATTCATTTCATCATTAATAAGATATTTTTGTCCATTTACACAACATAGGTACTGTTCTTTTCTTATACCAAAGAAGTAATATATCTGACCATTATATTTTAATAAGTCTTCAACTTGCTTACTCTTTTCTTCTCCATCTAAATTTCTACTTACACCATTATAACATGATTTTACTTCAAAACTTTTTCCTATTTCCTCATTCATTTTACATAGATCAAAAGTTCTTAATTCCCCACTAAAAAAACTCATCTTATGACACCCCTTTATATGTTTGTAATTATATTGTAATTGAGAATAGTATTATTTTCATTATAAAAAAAATTTTATCCATCTGGTATTTTATACCTATTAAAATTTTAATTATCGCCTTAAGTTGTTGTTTTTCTTTAAAATAAAGATTAGAATGTTATTTGTAACCAAGGCAATATTAAAGTTCGTCAGGCTTAAATTAATATGGAGGTTTATTATGGGAGAAGAAAAAATTAGTTTTAAGGAGTTTATGTATGAAACATTTCTTCTTATAGTAGGTTGTTTTTTATTAGCATTATCATTTGTGTTATTTTTTGATCCTCATTCAATAGCACCCGGAGGATTAACAGGATTAGCAGTAATAATTAATTATTTATTCAGCATACCTTTATGGCTAGTAAACTTATTTTTTAACGTACCATTATTCATCATCGCTTATAAGGTTTTAACAAAAAGGGAGTGTTTGAAAACCTTATTAGGCATAGTATTCTTTACTTTAGCATTAAACTTATGCGAAAATTTTGCAACCCTTGAGATTACCAACGATGTATTATTAGCAACCCTTACTGGTGGTGTAATTTTAGGATTAGGACTTGGTATAATATTTAAAATCAACGGAACAACAGGTGGTACTGATTTAATAGGATTAATATTAAACAGATGGTTTCCATCAGTTAGTGTTCCAAAATTAATGGGGGTAGCTGATTTTATAGTTGTTGTATCATCAATATTTGCTACTGGGAAAGTAGAAATTGGTTTATACTCTGCCATAGGATTATACATTGCTGTTCTAGTAAGTGATATGGTTATCCAAGGTATTTATAGCGCTAAATCATTTACTATAATATCAAATTCACCAGATGAAATATCTAATGCTATATTAGAAAAGATGAGTAGAGGTGTTACTATTCTTAATGCTAAAGGTGGTTATACCAAAGAAGATAAGGATGCTCTACTTGTTGTAGTTGGAAAGAGAGAAGTATCTACTCTAAGAAAAATAGTTAAAACTGTAGACCCTAATGCATTTGTAGTTATTACGGATGTTCACGAGGCACTTGGGGAAGGGTTCAAACAAATGTATTAGAAAAATTAATGGTGGTATCATTTTTGATACCACCCTTTTATATCTATAATTTTATAAAATTAGGCTTCATTTTATCAAAAGTACAAATATATTTATATCCCATTTCTTCCAATCCTTTATAAATTCGTTTAAATTCATGAGCTACTTGAGCTGGATTGTGAGAATCAGAACCTGTAGTAATAATTTCACCACCAAGCTCTTTGTATCTTTTTAATATGTATGATGAAGGCGTTAAATCTGGTAACTTATATCTAAAACTAGATGTATTAATCTCAACTCCTTTACCATCGTATATCGCCATTTTTAATATTTCATCAATTTCATCACTAAATACTTTATCATCAATTATATTGTTCAAATCACCATATCTTTTTACACAATCTACATGCCCTAGGACAGAATAATTTTTAAATTTTCTAATAATATTATATAAAATTTCATAATATTGTCTATAAGCTTCAAACTGTGATTTATCTTGATAAAAATGTCTTTCTATTAAATCCAATTTATTAATCGTATGAATTGATGCTATAACAAAATCGAACTCATTTTTTTCTATATCTTCCATGCATTTACATAGAGTATGATTTTGTAATCCCATTTCTATTCCTCTTTTAATGATTACCTTATCCTTATATTTATTTTGAAAATATTCAAGATTTCTAAAATATTCATTATAATCGACAGTATGATCTTCTTCTATATTATTTGTAATAATACTATAATCTACATGATCAGTAAAACAAATCTCTTTTAATCCTAACTCTATAGATTTATTTATCATATCCTCCATAGGAGTATTACTGTCATCCGAAAAGCTACAATGCATATGATAATCGTAATACATATTCTTATCTCCCTTTATTTTAAAATTTCTAATACTATATTATTATAAACAAAAAAAATCGTTTAAAATAATATTTTTATTTTTAAACGATTTAAATTTATTTTATCTATTAATTATTTTACTTCGCTATAGTTTTTCAAAGAATTCTTCATTGTAAATGGTAAATATTTTATTATTAACACTGCAAATAAACAAGTTCCTACTTTATCGATTAAATTATTTCCTATTTTTGCAATAAATGATGCAGCAAATATACTGCTACCACTATTTCTTAACCACATAACAATTACATCCGATGCTGTACCTGTTAGTCCTCCATAAATAGCAATTCCTATTGGTGTTCCTATCAAAGGACAAACAACAGCAAGCACCAATCCTGTTATTAATGCGGTTACATATGTAAATTTAAATTTCTTAGCAACAAACCCTACTATTAAAGCTACTACCACATTTACTAATAAAAATGGAATATCTCTTATACTATACATAAATCCTGTTATTATATTTGTTAATGCTCCCACTATAGCTCCTGGCACCGGCCCCATAAGTACTGCTGTTATAACTGTTCCTAATGTATCTAAATACAATGGCAACTTAAGTGCATTTGTAGCTATTCCCAATACAATATTTACTGCTATTGCTAAACCACAAAAAGTTATCATTCTTGACTTGCTACTATTCATGACATTTCCCCCTTTTTTCTTGCATTTCAGTTGAATTATATCATGATTTTATTGTTGTTCCAACGAATTAGATTCATATATATAAAAATTCGATACAACCTATAAACTATAATTTTTTTAAATAAGTAATTTCATCTTTTAAAGTTCTAATTGGTATACTTATACTATTATCATTCAATAATTTTTTTAATTCTTCCATAAATACACCAGATTCATTTTCTAGGATTATACTTTCTATTTTTTCATTTAGTGTTGTACATCCTCCCAACTCTCCTCCATAATTCCCTTTACAAGTGAAATTATATCCGCAACTAGGGCTACCATCTATAGCCACTATACCTATTACTTGAAATTTTTCTTTATTGCTATAGTATTCTATTAGCTGATCTATTACAGGATTTAATATATTCTTACAATGATTTCTGAAAAATGGATTATCAAACTGATCTTTGACATGTCCCCAACGTTTTGCTCCATACATAGTAAACTCTGGACATGGTAATTGTAATAATTCTATATCTTTTTCAAAAACTTCTTTCAATAATTCTTTTCTTAACTCATTTTCTTTATTAATTTCTTCAACATTATAACTTTTAACTTTTGATGCTCTATTTAAAATACAATGAGTTACTACCAAAATTCTTTTCATATTTTCCCCTTATCTTCCCTTCAATTATTATTTTTATTTATTATACATTAAAAAAGCCATGGTCTTTTGCTTTTACCATAGCTTTATATAAAATTCTAAATTATTTTTACATCATAAAGAAGAAGTATGCTAATAGAATAATACCAAGTATTATTCTATACCATCCAAACACTTTAAAGTCATGTTTTTTGATATATCCCATAAGGAATTTAATTGCCCATACAGATACTACAAATGAAACTACTGTACCTACACCTAAAACAATAAGTTCAAAACTTGTAAACGCAAATCCAAATTTCACTAATTTAAGTAAACTTGCTCCAAACATTACTGGTATAGCTAAGAAGAATGTAAACTCTGCTGCCACTTCTCTTGATACACCAATTAGTAATGCTCCTAATATAGTTGCCCCTGAACGAGATGTTCCTGGGAAAACTGCTGCTATTAATTGGAATAATCCTATAATTACAGCCATTTTATATGTAAGTTGATTCATATTTGTAACTAAAGGTCTCTTACCTTTGTTGTGATTTTCAACTACTATAAATAAAATACCAAATATAATAAGCATAGTAGCTACTGTTTGGAAATTATAAAATAGTGCATTTATTTGGTCATCCCATAATAGACCAACCACAGCTGCTGGAACACAAGCAATTACTATTTTAACCCACATAATAATTATATCAGTTTCTACAAATGGTTTCTTATTGAAGTTAAATGGAAAAATCTTCTTCCAATATAAAATTACAACTGCCATTATTGCACCTAACTGTATAACAACAAAGAACATTTCTTTGAAAGCTGGCGACATTCCTAGTTGTAAAAATTCATCTACTAGTATCATATGACCTGTACTACTTACTGGAAGCCACTCTGTAATCCCTTCGATAATACCTAATATAATGGCTTTAAATATTTCTATCCATTCCATGTTTATTCACCTCGTTTATATTTTCTTTATTTAAACAAAAAAATATCCTAAATAATTTTAGGTCTTTTTCTAGTATACCATATAAAATATGACTTGGCCTTATAATTTTATACTTATGTTTTATAATAAAGCTTAAAATTTTTCAATATAAAAGAGTTATCTAAAGTATATTTAACATAACTCTTCTATCTTTATGATCTTCTATGCTATTTTTTCTGATTTTTCTTTGCTACTTTTAACCCTAGGAAGTCCAAATCCTATAGCAATTATCCCACATACAAACATTAATATTGGATAATATAAGTACCCAATTATTGCAAATGGCGATATACCAGCAAGTCCTGCCGCAGTTAATAATTGTGCTCCATAAGGAATTATACCTTGCCATACAGATGAGAATATATCTAATATACTAGCCGATTTTTTTGCACCTATTTCATATTCATCCGCTATATTTTTAGCTAACGGTCCAGCCATTACTATAGCTATTGTATTGTTTGCAGTACATAAATCTACTACACTAACTAATGCTGCTATTCCAAATTCAGCACCTTTTTTATTCTTAATTTTACTTTGTATAAAGTTAAGAACGAAATCTATTCCTCCGTTAAACTTAATAAGTTCAACCATTCCTCCAACTACTACAGATATCATACAAAGTTCGAACATTCCTGCCATTCCTTCTGATACGGCTGTTATTATTCCAAATAAATCTAGTGAACCTGTTATTATTCCTATAATTCCTGCAAATATTACTCCTCCACCAAGAAGTAAAAATACATTTGCACCAAGCACTGCGCCTATCAGCACAAATAAATATGGTAAAACTTTTATTAATTCATAACTATATGTTTCACTTGATACACTTACATATCCTCTACTCATTACAGTTAATAATATTATAGTTACTATTGCTGCTGGTAATACTATTGCAAAGTTTACTTTAAACTTATCTCTCATTTCACAACCTTGAGTTCTTGTAGCTGCAATTGTTGTATCAGATATCATCGATAAGTTATCTCCAAACATTGCTCCACCTACTACAGCTCCTAAAACTAAAGCTACTGGTATTCCAGTTTTTGCTGCAACTGCCACACCTATCGGACCTATAGCAGCTATTGTTCCAACAGATGTTCCCATTGATATTGATATAAAGCATCCTATAACAAATAATCCTGTAACTAATAAGTTTGCTGGTACAACAGATAGACCTAAGTTTACCACTGAATCAGCTCCACCTATAGCTTTTGATACTCCACTGAAAGCTCCTGCAAATAAGAATATTATAAGCATTAAAATAATATCTTTATTTCCTCCACCTTTACAGAATACTTCCATTTTTGTATTGAAATCTACTTTTCTATTAAATACAAATGCCACTGCTGTTGAAATTATAAATGCTACTAAAGTAGGCATTTTATAAAAATCTCCACTTATAATTCCACTTCCAATAAATAATACTAAAAATACTCCTAACGGTAATAATGCCAATGCACTACCTTTTGTTCTTTCATCACTCATGACTTTCTCCCTTCCTATGTAGTACTTACTATAATTTTAAATATAAAAAAAGCTTGAGAATAATCTCAAGCTCTAATAAACTAAGTTATTCCTCATCTTTCAGCCTTCGCTGCAGGATTTAGCACCTTATTATATATAAAAAATATATATCGGTTGCTGGGTATCTCAGGGCCTGTCCCTCCACCACTCTTGATAAGTAAGTAAATATTTGTTTTTTATTATAAATAATATACTAAAATATTTTTTATTTATTGTCAAGATTTTTTATTTTTAGAAAATTTAAAAATATTATATAAACATGATATAAATTATTTTTTAGGTATATAAATTTGTTTTGAATCAAATCCTAGATTTTTAAATTTAGAACATAAAAACTCATACTTAGTTGGTACAATTTTTATTATATTCATATTAAAAGGTAGTTTTGATATATTTTCTATTTTAAGTTCTTTTCTAGTAAATACTTCTAAATATTCTTCACACCATGGTTGTAAAATTTCTGCTTCTCCACTTATTTGAAGACCACATAAATTATTCATATTTTTATAATCTTCATATATACAAATAGATACCTGGTTATTTTTTAAAAGCCCTATAAACTTCAATCCACCTTCACTAATTATATATAAATTTTCATTGTAATACTCATACTCTAAAGGTGTTGCTCTTACAAAATCTCCATATCCAGTTGCTAAAGTGCATGTATTTTTATTTATGAGAAAAGTTTCAATTTCTTTTTTTGTTACATTAGCTGGAGGTATAAATTGCGGCGTATTAAAATATTCTATTAAATTTTTACCCAATTCCAACACTTTACTATCATCAAGTTTTCCTAAATCACCGAAAGGTATTCCAACCTTAGAACAGAATGCTTTTATTTTTTCCTTATCCTCAGAGGAAAGCTTATTTATAAACATTTCACCTTTTATAAATTCACTAAAAATACATTCCTTATTTATAATTGTTTTTATTTTATTAATCTCATTTATACCATCTTGTTTGTTAAGACCTATGCATACTAAGGCTACTCTTTTTTTACTAAAATCTATTTTGTTATCGTCTATATATTTTAATATTTTTTTGCAGCTATGATGTCCATACATGGAAAATACTAAAACAATATTAGAGTAATACTTAATATCATGTGGCGCATCATTAATGTCAAAAGATTTTGCTGGACCTAATACTGGACATATGGTATCTGCAACAATCTTACCTGTCCCATACTTACTTTCATATAAAATAAGAGTAACATTCATTTTATCCACCTCTTCATAATAAATCTTATAGTTTGACATTTTTTTCAAAAGGAATAGTTTCATTTTTTTCACTTATTCCTTTCTTATATTATTACACTTTCCATATCTTACGTCTAGCAAATGAGTAAATAGCTTATATTTTTATGATTTTTATATTATTTTCATAATAAAAAAAGGAATTATTAAGATTTACTTAATAATTCCAATGTACATTTCTTTTTTAACTTTTCGATGATTATAAAACTCTTCTTGCATTTACATAAGCATTCACATAGTAAGAACTGTTTATGTTATTTATAACAACCTTACCCTGACCTGAAGCTGCATGTATCATTTGACCATTACCAATATATATACCGCAGTGAGTAACTCCACCATTATTTGATCCGACAGTATCAAAGAATAGTAAGTCTCCTGGCTTCAAATTACTTTTACTTACAGCAGTTCCATATTTACTTTGCATAGATGATGTTCTAGGTAATGTTATTCCAGCAGAATTTTTAAATACGTAATATGTAAATCCTGAACAGTCAAATCCATTTGGTCCTTGAGCTCCCCATACATAAGGCTTTCCTAAAAATTTCTTTGCATAAGAAATTAATTTACTTGCCGAAGTACTAGTTGAAGAATCTGAACTTGAAGAACTTCCTGAAGATGGTTTTTTACTCGTTAAATACGAACTAGAAACATATCCTGTTATATTTCCAGTAGTTATTTTTGACCATCCATTGCTAGTTGATTTAACTGTAACTTTTGTTCCATTAGCTAATGTAGTTACTACTGCATGGCTTGTTGATGGTCCTTTTCTCACATTTAGCCCAACATTTGCTACTACATATTTAGTAGTTGATGTTTCGCTACTTGAACTTGGAGCACTATTGCTTAAATATTGATTTGAAACATATCCTGTTGTGCTTCCAGTAGTTATTTTGGACCAACCACCACTACTTGATATTACGTTAACTTTAGTTCCATTAGATAAACTCGTTATTATTGAATAACTTGTTGATGGTCCTTTTCTTACGTTTAATGACTTATTACATTTTACGTATTTTACGCTAGTTGTACTAGTAGTTCCTTCTGAAATATAATTCTTATATACATAACCTACTTTAGAATTATATTTTACTTTTCTCCATCCACCATTCGAACCTAAATAAGTAACTGTTTCACCTTCTTCAATTTTACCCATTGAATCATATTCATTACCTGGTCCAGTTCTAAAGTTTACTCTTCCTGTTATTGTTCTTGTATCATCTGCATAAGAGTTTGTTGCATCTGTTATAGGTGCTACTAGCGCTGTAGCTAGCATACCTGCCATTACATATTTTTTGTTTATACTCATAATTAATCGATTTTACAATTTTATAAATTGTAATTTCTATCCCCCTTCCAATATGTAACATTTATGAAACATATTTACTTGGTATTAATACTATTATTACATTTTTATAATACTTTGTCTATATTTCGACAGTAAAAAAAATACATTTTTGTAACTTTTTCGTAACCTTTTAACTAAAATAGTATCATTTTTTATAATTTAATACTCAACCCCCTTATCTTTTTAGTAAATATATCCATTTAATTCAATGATTCCCTATTTAGATACAAAAAAATAAAATGGTGAATCTTATAAGATATCACCATTTTATTTATTGTAACATTAATTATTATTATAATTGTGCTTCTATTTTTGCTTTTATATGTTCTTTAGGAAGGAAACCTACCATTTTATCTACAGCTTCACCATCTTTGAATATTATCATTGTTGGAACTGTTGTTATTGCATATCTTCTCGCAACATCTAACGCTTGATCTACGTCAACTTTAAAGAAGTTAACTCCATCCATTTCTCCACTTAATTCTTCGAATACAGGAGCTAACATTTTGCAAGGTCCACACCATGTAGCAAAGAAATCTACTACGCATACTCCACTTTCTATAGATGTATTAAAATTATCATTATTTAGCATTTGTGCCATTACAATATCCTCCATATTTTTCTATATATTTTCTGTCATTTATATTTTATTACAATAACAAATTTATATCCACATTATTATTAATTTATATACCCATATTTTGTATTATTACACATTTTTTAGTTTATATAAATAAATTTAAATTTGATTCTTCTGTGGCTCCTAAATAAGATGCCACTCCTCCTATTTCTACACCATCAATAAATTCTTCAGCTTTAATTCCCATAAGCTCCATACTCATAGAGCAGGCTACTATTTTTACACCCATATCTACAGCATTTTTTATTAGTGTATCTATATCATCTACATTATGCTTTTTCATTATTTGTTTTATCATTTTTGGTCCCATACCACCCATATTCATTTGTGATAAAGGTAATTTTTCTGTATTTGATGGCAACATTATATCAAACATTTTCTCCATAGTATCTTTTGTGACAGATGGTTTGTCTTTTCTTTTTAATATATTAAGTCCCCAAAATGTAAAGAACATAGTTACTGGCTTACCCATAGATGCTGCTCCTGTGGCAATTATAAAGGATGCTATAGCTTTATCTAAGTCACCACTAAATACAACCATAGTAGCCCCATCTTTTTCATTCGTACTTAAAGAGCAAGAAGGATTTACTTTTACATCTTTATTTCCTTTTTTAAGATAAGCTACAAAGGCTTTCTTATCCTTATCAAAATCAGATTTTAATAAAATATTTCCTGTCTTATCACACCAAGAATCTATATCTTTTGTAAACCCTGGATCACTAGCCCTAACTTCTAGTATTTGATTTTCTTCCATCTTATTAATTTCTTCAAATACCCTTCTTATTGGACCAGGACATTGAAGACCACAAGCATCTAATGTAACATGAGCCTTTATATTATCCTTATTAAAATCCTCTCTTTTCATTTCCTCTCCCCCATTATTCAGATTCTTATTATTTTGACCATTCAAAGCTTTTTCAGACTTCTTTACTGCTAAATAAGTTTTTATGCCACCATCAATATTAGTACAATCAAAACCGTGATGAGATAAAATCCTACAAGCAATATATCCTCTAAGACCCACTTGGCAAGTAACATATATCTTTTTATTCTTAGGTATTTCATTTAATCTATCTCTAAGAACACTTAAAGGTATATTTATAGAGTTTTCTATTACTCCTGTTGCTAACTCAAATTCTTCTCTTATATCCAAAATTATTGAATTATTTTTGTCTAATTTATCAACTTCATTCCATTGAATAACCTTAACTTTATTTTCTATTATATTTTCAGCATAATATCCTAACATGTTTACTGGATCTTTTGCAGAATTGTATGGTGGAGCATAACAAGGCTCTACATCTTGCAAGTCATATATTGTAAGATTACCTTTAATGGCAGTAGCAATTATATCTATTCTTTTTTCTACTCCATCTATTCCTACTCCCTGTGCACCAAAAATTCTTCCATTCTTAGGATCAAAGGTCATCTTATACGCTATTGGGAATGATCCTGGATAATACCCTGCATGGGAAGATGGATGAATGTGAATTACTTCATAATCCATTCCTAGTCTTTTCAAAGTTTTTTCATTATTTCCTGTTGTAGCAACAGTATAGTCAAATACTTTTGCCACAGATGAACCAAGACTTCCTTTGTATTCAGATTTTTTACCAGATATATTGTCTGCCACTATTCTACCTTGTCTATTTGCTGGCCATGCTAGAGGAATCATCGTTTGCTTTTTGTTTACAAAATCCATAATTTCTACTGCATCACCTAAAGCATAAATATTCTTATCAGAAGTTTTCATATTTTTATCAACTACTATAGCTCCACGTTGATTTAACTTAATCCCACACTCTTTTGCAATATCTGTTTCTGGTTTAACACCTATAGACAAAATAATCATATCTGTATTTATTTCTTTTCCACTTGCCAAAACAATTTTTTGTCCATTATTTTTAAATTCATTTACTCCATCTTTTAATATAACCTCCACACCTTTATCTACAAGATGTTCATGAATTATACTTGCCATTTCTATATCAAGAGGTGCCATAACTTGATCACTAGCTTCTACTAAAGTAAGTTCTAATCCTAAATCATGTAGATTTTCTAGCATTTCAAGACCAATAAATCCACCACCAACTACAGTTGCATGTTTTGGTTTATTTTCATCTATGAAAAACTTAATCTTATCTGTGTCTGGTATATTTCTTAATGTAAATAAATTATTACAGTCATTTATACCTGGAATTGGTGGCTTAAGAGGACTAGCTCCTGGTGATAATACTAAACTATCGTATGTTTCTTCATAAAATTCATTAGTCTTGTGATTTTTTATTGTAACTATTTTTTGGTCTCTATCTATCTTAATTACTTCACTAAAGTTTCTTATATCAATGTTAAATTTATTGCTCATAGATTCCTTACTTGTAACTATTAGCTTATCTCTTTCACTTATTGTTCCTCCAATATAATATGGAAGACCACAGTTTGCAAAAGAAATATACTCGCCCTTCTCAAACATTATTATATTAGCCTCTTCATCTATTCTTCTTAACCTTGCTGCTGTTGATGCCCCACCTGCAACACCACCAACTATAACTACCTTCTTACTCATTATAAAATCCCCTTTCTATATAAATAAATATTATATCTAAAATATATAGGAAATTAATTATTCTGACTGTAACATTGTCACATAAAATCAATTTTTTTCTAAATATAATTATTTTTATGTCATATAGATTGTAACTAATCATAAATGGGTAATTAATTTACAAGTACATTTATGTATACAATTAATATATTATTAAAATTGTGAAATAATAAAGGAATGGGACTATCTTTCTTATTTCATAACTTTTAAAGGAGATTTTTAAATGGAACCATATACAGATATAAGTTCATTAGAACTAAATAATATGATAAATAATAAAGAAAAACTAATTTTACTTGATGTTAGAACAGAGGCAGAGTACAATACAAGTCGCATTCCCAATGCCATCAATATTCCTATAAGTGATTTAGATTCACAAATAGACCATTTATTACCTTATAAAGATGAAAAAGTTATTATTTACTGTCGTTCTGGAAAAAGAAGTATTTATGCCGCTCACTTATTAGAAGAATACGGTTTTAAACATTTATATAATTTAAAGCAAGGTATTATTGGCCATTTAGATTATTTATAGAACTCAAAATACCCACCTGAAATATATCAAGTGGGTATTTTATTATATATTCTTAAGTATTTCTTAATATTAATTAGATTATTAATAGTTTTTGATTATTTGTTATATAATAATTGTAAAATTACATATACTTCTTTTGAAGTAATAAATTTACACACTTAAATAAAAAGGAGAATTAATATGAGAAGAGTATCGTTATTTATTGTTATTAATGCAGTGTCTTTATACATAATTTCAAATTTGATGTCTAGTGTATATATAGGTTCTTTAGGATCTCTAATAATGCTTACCATAATATTTGGTTGTCTTAACCTAATAGTAAAACCTGTTATACAGTTTTTCTCATTACCTATAACTTTCTTAACACTAGGATTATTTTCATTAGTTATTAATGGTCTAGTTTTATATTTAGCTTTTGCTTTAGTTCCTGGAGCTCATCTAAATGGAATATTGAATTCTATTTGGGCTGCAATATTACTATCTATAGCAAACTCTATATTCTATAATATTTTTGACTAATAATATTTTGTGAAACGAAATTTAAGCCTAAAAAATCTGTAAAGAATATATCTTCTTTACAGATTTTTAGGCTTTAATCTAATTCAAGCATTTCTCCTTTGATTGAGTATATTATCATCTCACAAATATTAGTAACATGATCTCCTATTCTTTCTAAAAATCGACCTACTAAAAGTAATCTTACTGCTTGAGCAATATTCCTTTTATCTCTATGCATTGCTGATATACAATCTATATAAACTTCATTATATAAATCATCTATTATATCATCTTGTAAGGCAGTCTTATGTGCTAATTTTACATCACTATTCATAAAAGCCATTTTTGCATTTTTTAACATATCCATGCTTACCCTTTTCATTTTTGGTATATCTATTAACTCCTCCACGTACTCATCTTCACCTATTTTTATTGTTTCCATAGCAATATTTACAGCATAATCTCCAATTCTCTCAAGTTCAGTAGACATAATACTAAGTGCATATATGGTTCTTAAATCCTTTGCCATAGGCTGTCTTAGTGCAATTAATTCTATAATCTGTTCTCTTATGTATCCTCTTAAATCATCAATGTCGTCATCCAAACCTATTATTTCCTTTGATTTTTCTATATCTTTTGCAACCATAGCATTAACAGCTTCTTCTACTATAACTTCACATTTTACAATCATTTCTACGGCAGTTTCTTTTAAAGAATTTATACTTAATCCTAAATTATTATCATTTCTTTTCATGTAAACACCCCTTATTTTTATCCAAATCTACCTGTAATATAATCTTCTGTTCTTTGATCCTTAGGATTTGTAAATACTGTTTTTGTATCTTCAAACTCCACTAAATCACCACTTAAGAAAAATGCTGTTTTATCAGAAATTCTTGCTGCCTGTTGCATATTGTGAGTTACTATTACCACTGTAAACTTTTCTTTCATCTCTTCTATAAGCTCTTCTACTTTTAGTGTAGAAATAGGATCAAGGGCTGAAGTTGGTTCATCCATAAGTATGACATCTGGCTGAAGAGCAATTGTTCTTGCTATACAAACACGTTGTTGCTGACCTCCCGAAAGTCCCAGTGCTGAAGATTTCAATCTATCTTTTACTTCTTCCCAAATAGCGGCTCCTTTTAAACTTTCTTCCACGATTTTATCAAGTTGTTTTTTATCTTTTATCCCATGGACTCTTGGTCCATAAGCCACATTATCATAAATACTCATTGGAAATGGGTTTGGTTTTTGAAATACCATTCCAACCTTTGTCCTAAGTTCTATAACATCATCATTTTTATAAATATCTAATCCATCTAGCTTAATCTCCCCTGTAATCTTAACATTATCAATAAGGTCATTCATTCTATTTAAAGTTCTCAAAAAAGTAGATTTACCACAGCCTGACGGACCAATTAAAGCTGTTACTTCATTAGCTCCTATATCTATATTTATATTTTTTAAAGCCTTATTAGCACCATAAAATAACTCTAGATTTCTTACACTTATTTTAGTATTTTGTGACATTTTAACACCTCTCTTTAATAATTAGCTTTATTAAATTTCTTACTTATAAATTTAGCAATATAATTCAAAGCTAATATTATTACTATCAAAACTATGCCCACTGCACATGCCTGACCTATGTCTCCATTTTCCTTTGTTACTAAGTATGCCTGAACTGTTAGAGTTCTCGCACTATCAAATAATGAAAAAGGCATTTGTGCCACTGTTCCTGCTGTTAGTAGTATGGCTGCTGATTCACCAATGACTCTGCCCATGGCTAATATCACTCCTGATAAAACACCTGGCATGGCACTGGGAACGATAACTTTATACAGCGTCTGAAATTTTGTTGCACCTAATCCTAAAGATGCTTCCCTGTAGCTATATGGAACAGTTTTTAAAGATTCCTCTGTAGTTCTAATTATTATTGGTAAAATTATAATAGCAACCGTAAGAGCTCCAGATAGTATAGAATAAGTAAAATTGAGTGCTACTACGAAAAAAATTCCTCCAAATAATCCATAAACTATGGATGGAATTCCTGATAAACTTTCTGTGGCAAACCTAATAATTTTAACTATCTTTCCTTGCTTAGCATATTCTTGTAAATACACTGCTGATAAAATTCCGATAGGTGTGGCTATCAATATTGATAATGCAATCATATATATAGTAGTGACTATCATAGGTCTTATTCCTCCACCTTCTGGTGAATAGTCACTAAATATAAAGGTTGGAGTAGTAAATTTCATTCCTTTTATAAAAATAAATCCTACTATTAATACAAGAACCGTTATTGTAAATATGGCACATAAATATACTAAAGCATTCAATATATTATCTTTAGTTTTTCTCATATTAATAGTCCTCCTTATTTGATATCATACTTAAAATTAAGTTTAGTATTATTATAAAAATAAATAATACTATACCTGTTGCAAATAACATTTCTTGATGTGTTCCAAATGCATATCCCATCTCCAAAACTATATTTGTTGTAAGAGGTCTTACACTATCCATTATGGAGTTTGGGATAACTGGAGAATTTCCTGCAACTAATATTACAGCCATTGTTTCTCCAATAGCACGTCCTACTCCAAGAACTACTGCTGCAAGTATTCCTGACTTGGCTGCTGGTATGACGATTTTGAAAGTAGTTTGTGTTTTTGATGCTCCTAATCCCAATGATGCTTCTTTGTATGATTTTGGTACTGCTCTCAACGCCGTCTCAGATACAGTAATTATAGTTGGCAACATCATTATAGCTAATACTATGATAACTGCTAGTAAGCTTTGTCCCTTTGGTTGATTAAATAATTTTTGAACATTTGGTACAATAAATGCTAGTCCAAATATACCGTATAGTACAGATGGAATCCCTGCCAATAATTCTACGGCAGGAGACATAATTTTTGCTAATGATTTTGGTGCTACTTCTACAATAAACGTTGCAGTAAGTATCCCCACTGGTACTCCTATAATTAAAGATCCAAAAGTTGCATATAGTGATGCTAAAATCATAGATAATATTCCATATTTATCTGCCGATGGTACCCACTCTGTTCCAAATAAAAAACTAAAAAATGAATAGCCCTTAAATACAAATGGAATAGCCCCTTTATAAAATACAAAACAGATTATAAGTAATAAACTTATTACAGATATAAAAGCACTTAGTAGAAATATTTTGGAAGTTATACTCTCAATTAAGTATTTATTTTTATTTGATTTGCTTTTTGATGTATTTATTTTTTCATTCATAGAGACCTCCTTATACAAATAAATCCTCCCTGCATAAAAAGGAGGATTTTAATATATCACTTTAATTTATTCTTATTAATCCACTTTCTTCTACTATATTTTGTCCTTCTTTACTTAATATAAAGTCTATTAATTTATTTCCATTTTCCTTTAAATTTTCTTCTTTATATACTAATAAGAACGGTCTTGATAATTTGTACTCTCCATTTTTTACATTCTCTGCAATTGGTGCTATATCATCTATTTTCACTGCATTTACAGAATCATCTATATATTCAAATGATATAAATCCTATGGCATGATTATTTCCTGCAACTGTAGTTTTAATATTACCTGAGCCATCACCAATTATGGATTCCTTATAAAGTTCTTCTGATGTATATCCTACTATTTCTTGGAATGCATCTCTTGTTCCTGAGCCATCTTCTCTAGAAACTACAACTATTTGTGAATCTTCTCCACCAACATCCTTCCAATTAGTTATTTTTCCTGTATAAATATCTTTTACATCACTAAGCTTCAAAGAATCTATTTTATTATTTTTGCTAGTTATTACTGCCATACCATCAAATGCCACTTCTACTTCAACCAGACCTTCTGCAATCTCTTCCTCTTTTAAGTCACGTGATGACATTCCAATTTCAACTGTTCCATTTATGGCATCTTTTATACCTGCTGAGGAGCCTATTTGATTTATCTCCACATTAATTCCAGTATTCTCTTTCTTAAACTGTTCTGCTTCTTTTTCTATTAATGGCCCAACCGATGTTGAACCAGAAATTGTTACAGTCTCTGGCGGTGTATCTGTATTCGTTTTGTTTTCTTCATTTTTTTTACCACAGCCCGCTACTAAAATTATTATCATAAAAAATAAAGATGCTATAATTTTTATTCCTTTATTTTTCATATATATACCTCCATATTTATGTAATTTTTCCTTTAATCATATTTAGTATAACCATGTAAAAAGATTAATATTTTAAAAATAAAAATCTAGTAATAAATATAAAAGCCATAAATTATAATTAAATAATTCATGGCTTTTATAATATTACAAAATATTTACTGATAAATTTTCTCGACTAACTACTACAATATTTATATTTTTAATATATCATCAATCTCATCAAGCAAATTTTTCTTATCAATATCAGATATGTCGTTACTATCATAAATTTTGTCTTTAATAGATTCAATCTTCTTATCTTTTTCACTTATTTTATCCTTAAATTTATTTTCAACTTCTTGAATACTTTGGCTTAATCTATTTATTAAAGATGCCATCTCATCAGAACTTCCTGCAATTCTATTTAGTAGCATCAAATTTTGTCCTAAAAGTTCCGGTATATCCTCATGAGAGTATCTAAGTTGATGATCTATCTCTCCATACCCCTCTTCAAATATAGTCCTAACTTGCACCTCTGTAATAAGTTTTTTATTAGTTGGATAAGATTCCACTAAGTAATGAACAGATCTATATCCAGATGGCCTTGAACAAACAGCAATTCCCTGTTCATCAAATTTTCTAGTATCATCACCTTCTCTTACATTAGCTACTATTTCCATTACATCCCACATATTAGTTATAAAATTATGTATTTCTTCCCAATCTTCTTTAAATATATGTATTACCCTAATTCCAAGTAAATCTGTAATCTCATCTTTGTAATTATCTGCAGTAAAATTAAAGTCTTGTCCATATTTTTCTCTTCTCTCAGGAGTTTTTCTAATAATTTTTTCTATTAAATGTCTTACATCTTTTACTCTAGTTTTTACTGAGTGAACTTTGGGTTGTGCTCTAAGTATATTAGCAATCAAATCAGCCTGTGTTTCATAACTTTTTTTACAATCTATAAAGTCATCATGTATTGCTTTTAAATCTTCCCAATTTATATTTTCTTTTTTAAGATCTTCCTCATCTATATTATAAATTTTAAAAAATTGTTCTTTATTTATCATTTTGTCCTCCATATAATAGTATCTCTTTTTATTTTACCTTATAATTATGTATATTTATAATATTTTTAATTCTTATTCATAAATTATTTACCAAAATATTGATAATTTCCTCTCTATAGTGTTATAATTTTCTAGAAAACTTTATAAAAATTCTTTTATAAAAACATTAATTATAATTATGGGGGTTTATAATGAAAAAAATATTTAAATCATTAACTTTGTCTTTCGTAATAGCGTTTACTATGTCTATTACACCAACTTTAAACACTTTTAACTCAGGAAATTTAAGTGTTATAGAAGCGGCTTCGAAAAAAACATTCAAAACTTTTACTGTTAATTCAGTATATAATTCATCTACAAAAATAACTGGCAAGGGTCTTAAAGGCGCTACAGTTAAAGCATATGTAAGTGGAAAACAAATAGGTAAATCTACTGTATCTTCTTCTGGATCTTACTCAATAAAAATTTCTAAGAAAAAGAAAAATACTAAGATTACTGTTAAAATAAGTAAAAGTGGTTACACTACTAAGTCAAAAACTATAACTGTTAAATCTAGTTCTTCTTCTAGCTCAAATTCTTCTTCTAAATATGTTTATGCTAATGGAGGAAAATCAACTTCTAAAATTTATCATAAAACAGCTAAGGCACATAATATGGAAGGTGCAATAAAAATGACAGAATCTCAAGCAAAATCAAAAGGCTATAGAGCTTGTAAGAGATGCTGGAGATAATACATATGAAAAGACATTATCAATTTTGATAATGTCTTTTTTTGTAACTTTATCACTGAATGAATGGACATAATATGATTAAATAAGCTAAGACAAAATTTTTAGGAGGACAATATGAGAAGTAATAAATGGATTAAAGGTGCAATGATTTTAGGTTTATCATTTTTTATATCAGTATTATTAGTAAAACCCATAGGAGTTTCTACTCAATTTTCAGTATTATCAGGAATTATTTATAATTCCGTAGATAAAAATTTAATAGCTGAAGACACATCTCGAGAAAGTGGATACAAAAGTACAAATGCTTATTTAGATAAAAACGAGGGCGCTTTAGCTGAGGAAATTATAAATCCCATAAATTATGGATTTGTATTTGTATTGGCTATTCCCATTGGAAGTTATATAGCTTATAAAACTTCTAAGAAAAATGAATTTAATGAATATGAAATACATGAAGATGATTTAGTTCAAGAAAATTGTTCATTAGAAGATAAAGGATTTTTAGGTAAATACTCTCCTTTCTTCTTAGGTGGTTTTTTATTATTATTTGGTGCTAGATTTGCTGGTGGATGTACTAGCGGCCATATGATGAGTGGTATGATGCAGTCAAGTGTTAGTGGATATGTTTTTGCTGGAGTTGTTTTTGCTGTATCTATTCCAACTGCTATTATCACTAAAAAATCAAGTAGAAAATAAGGAGGAATTATTATGAAAATACTATTATCCATATTATTAGGTGGATTTTTCGGATATGCTTTATATAAAGTTCAAGCTACAAATCCTAAAAAATTACTTGCCATGCTTAGGTTAGAAGATTTACACTTAGCTAAAGTAATATTATTTGCCATAGGATTTGCAAGTGTTTTATTATCCATAGCTCATGCTATTGGAATCTTTAAGATTAGTCATTTAAGTGTGAAAACATTAAATTTAGGTGTAATTATTGGTGGAATTATATTTGGCCTTGGTTTTGGATATGCTGGAACTTGTCCAGGAACTTGTGTAGGCGCTTCAGGAACAAACAATTTCAAAAAGGGCTTAAGTGCCATTATAGGCGGACTTGTGGGTGCCATTACATTTACACTATCTTATGGATATTTAAATAATTTAGGTCTAATTTCAGGATTTGATTTGGGAAAATTAACTTTATTCAAAATATCTCCTAATTATCCTTCACTTTTTAATGTTGGATATATGGGATTATTTCTAACAGGTATATTATTTATGTTAGTAAGTTATTTTCTTCCTAAATCAATTCTTAAAAAGTAATTTATTGGAGGAAAAATGTTTAATAAGGAATATGTTTTTGAAGAAATTCTTCCTTTTTTTAAAAATTTAAGCGAAGAAGAAAAAAATGAATTAATCTCAAAAAGCTCTGTTACAAAATATGAAAAAGGTGAGATTGTTCACTCTAAAAATTCAACTTGTACAGGTCTTTTACTTACTCTTTCAGGTAATTTTAGAGTATTTATTTCTGCACCTAGTGGAAGACAAATTACATTATTTAAATTATATGACCGAGATGTCTGTATGTTATCAGCATCTTGTGCTTTTGCAAATTTAACTTACGATGTAAATCTAGAAGCTCAAACTAAAGCTGAAGCCATAATAATTGATAGTTCTTTATTAAAGAAACTAGCTTCATCTAATTTTCAAGTTATGAATTATCTTTTAAATCTAACACAAGATAAATTATCAGAAGTAATGTACGTTCTTGAACAAGCCACATTCTTTAGTTTAGATGAAAGAATCACTAATTATTTATTAGAACAAAGTCGATTTCTAGATTCAAGCATTCTTTATATAACCCATGAAAGTATAGCTAACGAACTAGGCTCATCTAGAGAAGTAATTAGCCGTATTTTAAAAAGGTTTGAAAAGGATGGAAAAATTCATGTTTCTAGGGGAAAAATTGAAATAATAAACTTATAGAAATTTAATAAAAGCTAAGTTTTAATTAAACTCAGCTTTTATTATTGTCTTAATCTATTCACTTTAGAGTAGTTTTTTTATTAAGTATATATTTTAAATTAATACTTTACACGCATTAGTCCTATTAAAGATTTAATTTTTACTCCTACAAAACTATGCTTTAGATATAAGGCTATTTGTGTAAATATTACAGATGTCATAGAAGCTGTTAGTATTGATATTTTAGCCAAATTAATCACATTCTCATCATAAGAGAATGCTAATTCTGAAACAAATATTGACATTGTAAATCCTATACCTGTAAGTAATGCAACTTCTGTTATTGATATCCATGAAGCTTTTTCTGGTTTCTCTGCAATATATAGTTTAGTTGCTATAAAACTAAATGATACAACACCAAGTGGTTTCCCAATAACTAAACCACACATTATTCCCATTACTAAATTTGAAGCATCTGTCACATTAACATTTAAATTAAGCGCTATTGATGTATTTGCAAAAGCAAATAAAGGCAATATAAGTAAGTTACTCAATTTCCCCAATCTATGTTCTAACCTATCTGCTGTAGATTCTTCTCCTTTTGTTTTTCTAGATGGTATAGTTGCTGCAAGCAATACTCCACTGATTGTAGCATGTATCCCACTACTATACACAAAATACCATAAGAATAAACCTACAAATAAATATACATATACATTATCTACCTTAAATACTTTATTTATTGTCATTAGTATTAATAATATTGCAGCTGAGATCAACATTGCTCTCATATTGATTTTTGCAGAATATAAAAATACTATTGCTAAAATAGAAATTAAATCATCTACAACTGCTAAAGATAATAAAAATATTTTTAAATTTGAATTCAACTTAGATTTAAATATCATAAAAATTCCAATTGCAAAGGCTATATCTGTTGATATTGCTACTCCCACACCTGGCAAATATTTAGTATTTCTATTTATTATCATGAAAATTATTGCGGGAACAATTACTCCTCCAAGTGATGCAATAACAGGAAAAGAAGCCTTTTTAAAGCTTGATAAAGATCCTTCTAATATTTCTTTTTTTATCTCTAATCCAACATATAAAAAGAATATTGCCATTAAAAAATCATTTACTATTGCATGTAAATTAAAATTCCCGACTAAATTAATATGATGAAAAATTTCATCATAAACTCCTTTAAAATTACTATTTGCAATTAATACTGAAATTGCTGTCACAGCAATAAGTAGTATGCCTGGTAAAAACCTCTGACTGTGATATTTTTTTCATTTTGTCCATCATTTTAATGACCTCCCATGTTTTTTGTATGCAAATACTTTTAAAGGATAGTCCTTTAACACGGTATAGTCAATCTTTTTCAACGATAAAGTTGGATTTTTTCATATTTTTTACAAGATACGTTTTGGAAATCAATACTATTTTTCTAGTTAGCTTTATTTTTTAAATCCAACCCTAGATAAATTACATCTTTTATTGGGCTATCATAATATTTTTTTGTCACCTCAAATCCTAGTTTATAATATAAATCTACAGCTCTTTCTAAATATGAAAAAGTATCTAGTACCATTAAATCATAACTTAATTTTTTCCATCCTCAATTACTGATTTCATAAGTAGCTTACCGATTCCTAAACCTCTGAATTCATCTCTAACATATAATCTTTTTACTTCACAATAATTATTATCTAATGGTCTAAGCCCTACACATCCAGCGACTTTGCCTTTATACTTTGCCGTATATAATTTTCCCTTTGGTAGAGCATATTTTTCTTGTAAAGTATCTAACTCTTTTTGAAAACTTGTAAAACAAAAACTAATACCCTCCACATACTTGTATGTTTCTACCAGCATATCTCTATATTCTGTAAATAAGTCCTTTATTGTATCAATTTCATCATAAGCCAATACTATTTGAATTTCTTCATTATACATAAAAACACTTCCTTATTTAAATATATTTCTATAATAAATTCATTATATCTCCGGTATTTCCCTCTATTAATACACAAAAAACGTATTGAATTAACAATACGCTTTTAATGTTTTATTTATCTTCATGTACATTTAAATCAATAATTAGTGCATCTCTTGGCACAAATCTATCTCCCATAAATTCATTTAACATTTTGCAATATTCTTCTACCCATTGAGATTTAGATATGTTTTTGTACATATGATCATCAACAATATTTAGAAAAACTAACTTTACTTTATATCCTTTTTTCATAAGTTGGTGCATAAATGTAAATCTATTTGCTATTTGGTAATAAGTATCAAACCATTTATTAAAGTCACCTTTAGCACCTAACTCATCATAAGTCTCTCTCATTGAATCTAATATTAATCTTTTATTATTTTCATTAGTAGACGCTAACTTACTTCTTAATTCTTTTATACTACTTTTATTTTCTACTAAAACTATCATTTTTTCTTGTGAATCATTCATAGTAGCCAATCCAATTCCATCCCAAACAGGCTCTCTTTGTGGCCAAAAACTTAAATCTTCTTTTTTCAATGGAAACCCATTATTATTTAGTTTTTCTAATAGATACGGTGAATTTAGCATATACTCTCGATAATTCTCACCTTCTATAGGTGATAACCACTCTATATATTCAATTCTTGTATCTCTATTAACTATTCTTTTATTTAAAATAGAACCTTTATTATCATTAATAATCTTTCTTACCCAATACTTTCCACTTACTTTTTCATTTAAGTCAATACTCAAGTAAATTCCTCCTTAATAATTGCATGTAAATATAATGAATACTTTATTTATCATCTAGACCTTAAGTTAGACAATAAAATTGTTTCTTCATATACTTTTATATGACTTTTTCTCCCTAAAAGTGAATAAATCAGACATATTTACTAATATTTTACTTTATAACTATTTAACATAAAAAAATCGTATCAATTTAAATTTGATACGATTTTTTTATGTTAATCTTTTTTCTTTGCTTTATGATAAAGTTTTTCTGTTTTAGTTTTATTTGTACCACAATCTCTTGCACCAATTTTCTGTCCATTCTCTATTCCAATATCAGCACCATGCTCAGAATACATTTTTCTAAGTTCTGGATTTGATTTTGGTCTGTCTTTCATTCTATTTTTATTGTTATCCATAATATGATTCTCCTTGATGATATTTTATTTATAATTTATCCAATAAAAATGCCTTCTATTCTTTTAAAGTCGTTTTGTATTTCTTAAAATTTGTAATAAACCTTTAACATAATGTTTATTTAGCAAATCTACAAATCCTAGTACTGATTTTCGACTTATAGCTCCTCTAGTTGCCATAACCATTAACCTGAAAGGTTGGTCATTTAATGATTCTCTTACTGTAATTTCCATTAATTTGTCCCCATTTATAACCTTATATGCCTTTTTATTTATGGCTGATATAATCAAATCACCACCATAAGCATTTTTAATATCGTTTATAGTAGAGTTCATAGTAAATGGATAAGGTGGATTTGTAGCTATTGGTAATTCTTTGCCATATATATTTTCAAATTCTAACTTACTTGGATTCAGTTCTTTTTTATACAACTCATAATAAGCTGGTGATTTTCCTTTGTAATCTGGTGTTTTTACATTACTTCCCTTTTTATTTATTACAGTGGAATATTTAATATCTCTACATGATGAACCAATATTTATAGCATATTGTCCTTCTTCTACTTCAAACTTATTTGTTTGAATATTATAATAAGTAAAACAATCTTCATCTAAGATAAATGTTACTTCTTTACTTTCCTTAGGCATCAAATTTATTTTTTTAAATCCTTTTAATTCTTGTTTTGCTCTAAATAGTTTTGAATTTAAACATGAAATATAAAGTTGAATGACTTCTTTTCCTTCCATATTTCCACTATTGGTGATAGTTATAGATACTTCTATATTATTTTTATTATTATATCGTACTTTCATATTACTATATTGAAAAGTTGTATAAGAAAGGCCAAAACCAAAAGGATATTTAACTTTAATTTTAGTACTATCAAAATATCTATATCCAACAAATATACTTTCTCTATATTCTAAGTTATCTTTATCTCCAGGATAAAACCTCATTGAAGGGTAATCTTCTAGTTTATTTGCATAAGTTTCACTTAGCTTTCCTGAAGGATTTTTCTTTCCTAATAGTAAGTTTACTGTGGCATTACCTCCTCTACATCCACTTAAATGAGTTAATAATATGGCCTTTGGTATATGACTCCACGGCATCTCCATAACAGATCCGCCTTGTAATATTACTACTAGATTTTTATTGATTTTACTAATTTCATAAACTAAGTTATTATGTGAATTAGGCAACTTTAGATTTTTACGATCATAACCTTCTGCTTCATAATATTTGGGCAGTCCTACAAATAAATAAACTATATCCTTATTTTTTGCTATTTCTATAGATTCTTTTACCAATAATTCATCAATTTCATCATTTTTTAAAGAATATCCGTCTGCATAATGGATATTACAGTTATTATTTATAAATGCATCATATGCATTATCTATCGTATTAGGATTAACATTGGAACTACCCAAGCCTTGATATACAGGTTCTTTTGCAAGCCTTCCTATTATTCCAATATTTTGTAACTTATTTCCCGGGAGAATATTATCATCATTTTTCAATAATACTGCACTACTTTCAGCTATTTCTTCTGCTAAATTAATATGCTCTTGAAAATTACATTTATAAGGTATTTTTTTACCTTCCTTATATTTTAAAATTAGTTCAATAACTCTTGAAACAGACTTATTCAATATTTCTTCATTGATATCATTATTTTTTACAGCATTTTGTAAAACTTTATAGTAATCATCTTTGTATCCTGGCATCTCTATATTTAACCCATTATTTATACTGGAAATAATGTCATTAACTCCTCCCCAGTCACTAGTAATACATCCTTTGTAATTCCATTCATTCCTAAGTACACTTTGAATCAAATATTTATTTTCGCTGCAATAATGACCATTTAATTTGTTATATGCCATCATTACTGACCAAGGATTAGATTCTTTTATGGCAATTTCAAATCCCTTCAAATATATTTCCCTAAGTGCCCTTTCATCAATAATGGAATTAACAGTCATACGATATTTTTCTTGGTTATTTGCTGCAAAATGCTTTATACAAGCTGCAACACCTTTACTTTGTATTCCTTTAATTAGTGCTGCCCCCATTTTACCACTTAGGTAAGGATCTTCACTAAAATATTCAAAGTTTCGCCCACAAATAGGTAGTCTTTTTATATTAATTCCTGGACTTAAAAGTACTGCCACATCTTCTTTCCTACACTCCTCACCTAATGCCTTCCCCATTCTATTTATTAATTTTTCATCAAAGGTAGAAGCCAAAGCCGTGGCTGTTGGAAAACATGTAGATTTTACAACTTTAGTACTAATAAGCATAAAATTCTCTGGGTCCTCTTTACGAAGACCATGAGGACCATCACATAGCATAATGGATGGAATATTAAATTTCTCTATACCAAAGGTTTCCCAGAAATCTATCCCACAACAAAATTTACACTTTTCTTCTAAAGATAGTCTTTTAACTATGGAAGAAGCTTCTTCATATAAGTTCATACAGCCACCTCCCTGTATAACTAATTTTGTCTTATGTTACATTTTATGTTTGTAGGTTTAAGAGGTTGTTAAATTTATTTTTCTACAAATATAAAAAGGCTATAACAATTCTTTTATTTTGTTATAACCCTTTCAATACTTATTATATTTTCATTTATATAATTTCAGATTTAGTATATAATTGTAAAGATTTATTAAAAGATATTTTAATAAAGAAATGACTTAAAACAATCTCTAATAGAACTATAAATATTTCATTAAATTTACTTAAAATATCAAATATTACCCATGTATAATCTTTTGTTAAACAAGTTCCTACCATACTATTTACAAATAGTAATATGAGCCATGTTAATACTCTTTGCTTTTTACTTTTATTATATTGGGTAGGAATAATTACACAAATAGTAACTATTGCCATAAATAATTCTGTTACAAATCTTATAAAATAATTTGCTTGAATTCCATTTCCTTTTATAATATGATTGCTTACCCAAGACAGTAAAAATATGTCTGAATTTAAAGTAGAAATCTTTTCTGATATTAATATTAAAATAGTTGCAATTAAAAACATTATTAATATTAATATTAGCTGCATAAATGAGGAAATATATTTATAAGAAATATACTCTTTATTATTTATAGGAAGAGTTTGTACTAAACTATTAACTTTTTTATAGTTCTCATCAGTATCCAAACTGTAATAGAAAGCTAATATTAAAGCTCCCATATTAAATACCATATTTCCAAAAACAAATAGCATAAATAAAGCTATAAATATGTACGACTTATAATAACCTTTTAAAAATTTCAAATCGAATTTCAATAATTTCTTTATATCAGTCATTACCTCTTCCCCTTACTAAGTATTAATATATCTTCCATTTTAGGTCTTTCGTATAAAACTTCTTCCCCAAATACATCTTGAACTTCTATTTTATTATTTGAAATACCTCTAAATCCAAATTCATTTTCTGTTACATATTGGAATACTTCCTCTGTCTCTTCATTTAATAATTCTTTTCTTCCTTTTACAATTACATAGTTATTCCTTATATTTTCGATATCTTCATTAAAAATGATTTTGCCTTTATCCATTGCTATAAAATAGTCTCCTATTTTATCTAAATCACTAGTTATATGAGTACAATAAATAAGTGTAGACAAATCTTTTTCCATTTGTAATTGAAGAACTTGTAAAAACTCCCCTCTAAATATAGGATCTAAATTTGCTGTAGGCTCATCTAAAATTATTAATTTGGGATGATAAGATAAAATCATAGCTAAATCAAACTTAACTTTTTGTCCTTTTGATAGATTTTTATATTTTTCTTGTAAATTTAAGTTAAAATCTTCAATATAATCTCTAAATAATTTTTCATCCCAGTTTTTATAAAATATACTTATGCTTGATTTTATATCTTCTAGTGTGAAATCTACTGGATATAAAGTTTCATGCCCTAAATATCCTATTAATTCCTTAATATGTTTTTTATTTTTGTCAAAGTCTTCACCAAAAATTTTTATTTTACCATAATCTTGGTTTAGTATATTCATTATTAATTTCATTAAGGTTGTTTTACCTGCTCCATTTGTCCCTATAATGCCAGTGACAAATCCTTCTTTTATCTCTAAACTATCTATATGTAATTTAAAATCACCCATAGATTTTTCTAAATTTTTAATTTCTACTGCATTCATAATGTCCCCCACTTAATCTGTTAGATTATATAATTCTTTAAAAATTTCCATTGCCTCATCCAAGGATATATCTAATTCTTTTGCTCTCTTCACTATTTCTTCTAATTTATTCTCCCATTCATATATGGCTAGTTGTCTCATTTTTTCTGTATTCTTTGCTGAAACAAAGCTACCTTTTGATGGAACGGTCTCTATATATCCTTCACTTTCTAAAATCTCATAGGACTTTTTTACAGTGATTATACTTACCTTAATCTCTCTTGCTAAAGTCCTAATTGATGGCAAGGGTTGTCCAGGTAATAAATTTTTAGAAACAATCTGAGATATAATTTGATTTTTTATTTGCTCATAAAGAGCTATTGGCGATGAATCTGAAACTATTATATCCATATTTTATCCTCTCCGTTATATTCTGTGTATATAATTCATATACAGAATATAACAGTTTGCATCCAAATGTCAATAATCTTTTAAAAATAAAATTTTTCCTTCTCTTCTGATACATCTGTTTCTCCATTTTAATAGATTAAATTTTATATTTTATCAACAAACCATATAAAATACTACGAAACAAAACTAATTAAACATTTTCATTATAACTTTTAAAACAAAATTTAATGCTAATTTCCTTACAATAAAAAAAGGAATTGCAAAATCATTTGCAATTCCTTTTTTATATTAATCCATAAATTCAATTTCTTTAACATTACTTTTATTAATAGAGAAATTACTTCCCAAGTCTCTACCAAATAAAACTAATGTTGGTACTTGATTACCTTCATTAAAATCTTCCATCCAACCTATTAAAGCACTAAAGTTTCTGACGTTACTTTCTTCTACTATTCTTTCAAAATTATTTTTATATAATATCCTTACTCTATCTTTTCTCAATTGTCTCATCTCCTAATTAGCTTGATTAAATAACATTATAATTTTCTTTTTTCAATACCTCAACTGATTTATTAATATTACCCTGTTTTATAAGTATGTAATCTGTATCATAAGTTGATATGGCAAATATAGATATATTATTTTCAGACATAATATTGGCAATTTTAGCAAGTATCCCTACTAATGAAAAACCTAGTGGTCCTTCTATTTTTAATATTCTCCAATTGCCTTCATATTTTATACCTTGTGTTACATTTTTTTCTTCACAAACTATCGATAACTCCTCTTCTGTTTTTGTTATTGATAAAAAATCTCCACTTAATGCCCATACTGGAATTTCCTCACCTTTACTCAGCGAGCATACTGCATAAGTTTTATCCAACACTCTTAACGTTAAATTTCTATCTGTCATTTTCATCACCCCTTTTAAATATTATTAATAATATTAACATAACACAATTTAACTTCATAAGTTAGAAGAAGATATAAATTTAATGTAAATGGGGGATTATTATGTCTGATTCTAATAATAAAGTTGTTGTTGATAGTGTCTCTGCAAATATAGTTGATAAACACTCCCAAGATAAAGCCATTTTAGTAGGAGTTTTTCCTTATGAAAATAGCTCCTATAGTCAAAACCTTGAATTAGTTGTGAAGCCTGATGTTGGATACCCAGTTAAAATACAATTACCTTATTCAGGTTATGATATGCAACTGTTTTGCGGAGATTTCACGAATGATGGTAAAGATGAGATTATGGTAAGAGGTAGCTTTGGTGGTTCTGGAGGATTTGAAATTGGAGTAATTTATAAATTTGATAAAAATGAAATTAGAGAAATTTTTAACCAAAATGATATTTCAAAAAATAATTCTTGCAGTGCAAAATTTAAGGATAATTATAAAGTTCATGTTAATTGTGGTGAAAAGAAATACTCTATTAATCTTGCAACTAGACCAAAAGATTATCTCCAATTGGCTTATGATGATGAAGGTAAGGTTCTTCCTGGCGTGGAAGCTTACGTAGATGCTCCCAATGCTCTTTTTCCAATAAAAGATGTAGATAATAGTTACTATGAACTACTTATACAACAAAGAATAGTTGGTGTTGTAAACGCAGATACTTTGGGCATTATTCAAACTCTTTGTAATTTCTTAGATAATAAGTTTCATGTAGTTACTAAAGGATTGTACTTTACATTAGACTCTGACAACAAAGAAAATTAGTCAAAATTCAAGGTTGAACTACTATTTAGTCCAACCTTTTTCTTTATTATAAAATACTAAACTTCTCTATTTACTTTTAATTTAATAAAACTTATAACAAAAAATATAATTGATAAAATAACCATTGCACTTAAATATATGTTTATACTAGTTAAGCTATTAGTTCTTTGTAGATTTTCGATACAAATATAAACCCATCTGGTTGGCATAAATTGACCTATCGTTTGTAATTTTCCTGGCATTATATGAAAATCCCAAAACACTCCACTTAACATACAGCAAGGAACCATTATAAGTACATTCACTATGCCAGAGGTATATCTACTCCTAGTAAAAGTAACTATACATAAATTAAAACTTAGAGCAACAAGATTTAGAAGTAGCATAACAATTAAAAAATTCAAGGTATTTTCCATTCCAAAATCTATTCTAAAAATTTTTGACAATACATAGTAAATTAAAATTGTTATAGATGACATTATATAAAAAACAAAAACCAACGAAAGATAATATTTCCATTTACTTATTCCCGAACTAAGTATTCTTGTTTTTGTTTTATTTTCCTCA
>OKWN01000137.1_pt1 | contig 68353 bp, 65 predicted proteins | sample 1607151 | NCBI WGS metagenome assembly OKWN01 (sample SAMN07501046, study PRJEB24779) | human gut metagenome | isolation source: stool | host: human infant | place: USA: Pittsburgh, PA | reverse complement strand
AAAAAACACAAAAAAGCGCCCCGTTACAGCTCAATTTTGAGTGTAGCGGGGTGTTTTGGCTTAACTTAGTGACATTGGTCTGATCACCACACTGCAGCATCTGATCACTGCATTTATCCCCGGGTTTGCAGCCAATCACGTCGAGTATATCAATTATACCTCCGAACAGCACGAAGTTGACTTTAACGAGGAACGGATTCACAAATTTACTTCCGATTATATGGCAAACCTCGCCGAACACATAAAATCCTGTGGCGATGCTGTCATCACCGGTGATCAGACAGCCTCCTCCGAAAGCATGAAATCCCTGTTGAATTTTGCGGTTTCTTTTTCCGAGACACCACTCTCCCAGTTAAAGGAATATCTCTCCTACATCAACACTTTTCTGTCTGCCAAAATGATGGACACACAGGTGCATCCCGCCTATATCTTTAAGCAGATGCATACCTTTCAGCTTAAAATTAACGAAACCGTGCAGGCGCAGGAACTGCAGCATCTTCCTTATGAAATGGTACGCAAATACTGCCTGCTCGTGAAAAACTTTACCTATGACAATTATTCCTATCTGATACGAAGCGTGGTCAATTATATCAACCAGCACCTGTCCTCGGAATTATCGCTCGCCGCGCTTGCTTCGGAATTTGGCAAAAATGCTTCTTACCTCTCCAGCGAATTTAAAAAGGAAGTCGGCGACACACTCACAACTTATATCAACAAGCACCGCATTCTCGCCTCGCTGCGTTACTTTAACACCACGGACATGAGCGTTGCGGAAGTATCCAACGCCGTCGGCTACACCGATATGGGCTATTTTTCACGCCTCTTCCGGAAATATGTAGGACAGAGTCCTCGCGAATATAAAAAGATGCTGGATAAATGACATTTTATGCCCCACTATCTGCGCTCTTCCAGATACCACTCCGCCTCCCGCACCGTATCCACCAGAACCTCCATCGCCTCCAGCGGATATTCTCCCGCAGCGGTCTCGCCCGTCAGCATCACAGATGCCGCGCCCTGCTGCACCGCGCGGAATATAGCGGACACTTCCGCCCGATGCTCCATGGAAGCGAGCATCTGCGTGACGACCATAAACGCTCGCCCGTGCTTTCTGCACTGATCCGCAATCTCCTCCTGCGCACACGGAAGCTTTGCCAGGGGCATCGCATTCCCCAGATCTCCTCTGGCGATCACAATCTCATCGCAGTGCGGCAGCAGCTCCCCCAGATGCTCCATTCCCTGCTGATTTTCAATCTTTGCGAAAATGCGGATGTCTCCAGCATCCTCATTTATTAAAGCCTGTTTTAAGTTCTTTAGGTCTTCTTGATTTCTCACGAACGGAAGCATGACCCCTGTGATTCCGCACTGCTTTATTCTGGCAAGATTCCGGTAATCACGCTCCGTCAGCGTCGGTGCCTGTATCTCCACACCGGGCGCCGCAATACTTTTCCCGCTTTTTAAGACGCCGCCCCGCACGACGGTACATTCCACCGCGGCAGACGATCTTAAGCGGAATTGTTCTTCTACTTTTAAAGCAATCCTGCCGTCGTCCAGCAAAATCTCCTGTCCGGGCGCAAGCGCCACAAGCAGCGTTCCCGGCACCGGAATCTCCGTCGGATCAAACAGATTGTTTTGTCCGTCCGCCACAAGGCTCAGACCGTCTCCCTCTTTTAAAAGACGCTCTGCCCCAAGCGTACCGATGCGGAGCTCCGGTCCCCGCAAGTCAATCAGAATCTCTGGCGTTCCGTCATGCAGCCGGCTCCATGCGCTGTGGATGCCGGAGATCCACGCATCCGCTTCTTCCAGATCCGCATGGGACAGATTGATTCTGATTCCTGTCATTCCTTTTTCAAACAAATGAACCAGCATCTCTGTATCACAGCATGCTGGTCCGATGGTTCCGTAAATTTTTGTCTTCATTATACTCTTCTCTCCGCGCAGCTGCTCTGCTGCGCCGCCCGTGATTCGATCGTGCGGCAGATTCTCCCGCCGCTTGTTCTATAGCATCTTTTTCTTACGCAGTATCAGCATCGTGATAATGCAGATCAACAGAGTCAGCACACAGATCAGCAAAAATCCGTGCGGCGTATTGGCAAACGGCATCCACCGCTCATCCACGTTCATTCCATAGATACCGGAAATGACCGTCGGAATCGCCATGACAATCGTGATTGAGGTCAGATACTTCATGACGTTGTTCAGGCGGTTGTCAATCACAGAGGACATCAATTCTCTGGTACCGTTGATGATGTCACGGTAGATGGAAGTCATCTCGATCGCCTGCTGGTTCTCGACTATGACATCCCCCAGAAGCTCCGTATCCTCCGGGTACTGCTCCAGTCTCTTATAGCGCGTCAGCCGGTCTAACACCACGCCGTTTGCACGCAGGGATGTGGCAAAATAGACCAGCGTGGACTCCAGTTCGTGCAGATCAATCAGATCCACGTCCTCGGTGTGTTGTCCGATCCGCTCCTCAATCTCCGTACGGCGCTTGTCAATGATGCGCAGATTGGTCTGGTAGATCGTCGCGGTGCGGTACAGAATCTGGTACACAAAGCGCAGGCGCTTTTTCGTGCTGAACTCCTTCACGCGGTTGATCACAAAATTCTTGAGCACCGGCGTATCCTCCGTGCACACCGTCACGATCACATCCTGCGTTAAGATAATGCCGAGAGGGATTGTCGTGTAGGACTGCTTATCGTGCCGGATCTCTGTCGTCGGAACGTCCACCAGAATCAGCGTATATCCGTCCTGCAGCTCGATACGGGAGCTTTCCTCCTCATCGAGTGCTGCCTTGATATCGTCGATATCCACATTCAGCACATCGGCAATCTCCTCACATTCCTCCTGCGTGGGACTGATCATCCGCACCCACACGCCGTCCTGCAGCTTCTCCTCCTCATGTATCACCTGATTATCGGTCATAAAATATTTCATCATAGCTTTTGCCCTATATCCTCTCTACCTGTCATATAGAATCTGATATGCATTCAGACTGAGTTTTCTTCCAAACTTTGTCCCTGCATTTTTAATCTGACCGCAATACTCAAATCCATACGCCTCATGCAGATGAATGCTCGCCGCATTCTCACTGGTGATTAAAGAGATGACCGTGTCAATCTCCTCACACTCCGCCGCATAGGCAAGCACGTTCTCCATCAGGCTGCGGCCGATGCCACGCCCTCGATAATCCTTGTGTACATAAATCGATATCTCCACCGCAGGGTCAAATGCCTTGCGGTCCCTGTAACGGGAAAGCGACGCATATCCCGCCACCTTGCCGTCCTCCACATCAACATAAATGACATAGCGCCCGTTATGCTCCGCAAACCATGCCTTCCGGTTCTCCATGTCTTTGACTTCCGTATCAAACGTTGCCGTCGTGTGAAGAATCGCTTCATTATATATATCCATCAATGCAGGAATATCCTGCAGTACCGCTCTGCGTATCATTCTCTTACCAGCTTTCGTGTCCTAAAATGTCTCTGTAACAGAAAACGCCTTCGGAATCCGAAGGCGTTTTCCCTTTTTTATCATATCACAGTTTTTCTGGCACTTCTACGCTAAATTTGCAAAATCACAGGAAATCACGCGCCACGTTTCCGCTCCGGAAGCTGCGCCAGAATGATTGCAGCAAACATCAGCACACAGCCGGAAAGCTCACGTACCGAGAGCGCCTGCCCTAATATTACCCAGCCTGCAATCAATGAAATTACCGACTCCAGGCTGAGGATTAAGGACGCCACCGTTGGGTTCATGCCACGCTGTCCGACAATCTGGAGTGTGTACGCCACGCCACAGGAAAAAACACCTGCGTACAGCACCGGAATCCATGCCTGCAGAACCGCTCCCATATCCGGTTTCTCAAACAGCCACATGCAGACCGCCGACAGCAGTGCACACACAAAAAACTGGATACACGACATTTTTACACCGTCCGCCAGCGGCGCAAAATGATCAATAACAAGAATGTGCGCCGAAAATGCAAATGCCGACAGCAGAACGAACAGATCTCCCTTCTGCAGGGAAAAGCTGCCATCTGTCATACATAAAATGTATAACCCTGCGACAGCCAGCGCCACAGCGGCCCAGATTTTGATTCCCGCCTTTTTTCCTAAAAAAATACTTAATATCGGCACCAGCACAATGTACATCGCTGTGATAAATCCCGCCTTGCCTACTGTTGTATACTGTATTCCGATCTGTTGCAGATTGCCTGCCACAAAAAGCATGACCCCGCAGCAGATTCCGCCAAGCAGCAGATTTTTCCGGCTTCCCGGTGTCTTTCCGGCATCCTCTTCCTTTGCACCTGTTCTATGAAACACTGCAATACATGGGATCAGCACTAACCCGCCAATCACATTCCGCACTACGTTAAAGGTAAACGGTCCGATATAATCCATTCCAACACTCTGCGCCACAAACGCAACGCCCCAGATCGTTGCCGTCAAAAGCAGCAGCAAAGATTGTCTCATCACAAATTTATTCATCACTCTACTACAGAACGCTCCGCAGGAACTGTCTTGCCTCTGGCGTCTTCGGATTGGAAAAAATCTCCTCCGGCTTTCCTTCCTCAAGAATTCTTCCATCCGCCATAAAGACAACCTTGTCCGCAAGTCCGGCTTTTCCGATCCGTTCTTTTGCAAGAGCCTCTGCCCTTCCTTTCTCCATCTTTTTTACATGAACAGGCGCCAGCATTACATTCTCAAGTACAGTCTTGTGTGGGAACAGATTGAATCTCCCGCACATAGCAGTCCGCCAGGCCGGCAATCGCCTCCTGATCATTTCTGCTCGTCTCATCGTAAAACCCCACCGTATAAAACCCGGCTGCCTTTGCCGTCTTAATCGCATAGAGCGCATCCTCGAACACCCAGGTGTCCGCCGGGTGCGTACCAAGTGCCTTTGCCGCTGCCAGATAGATGTCCGGCCTTTCTTTTCCCGCGCCGATCTCCGTGCAGGTAAAAATCTGTTTAAAATAGCCGGCAAGTCCTGTCCGCGCGAGCGCCGCCTCCACCATCGGCCGGTTCGTCGCGGTGGCGACCGCCATCGGTATTCCCTGCTTTTTGAGCGATTCCAGATATGCCGCAACGCCCGGCTTCGGCAGAACCTCATCCCGGTATGCCGCAAACACAATCGCGTCCATGTCCGTCACAATCGTATCGGGGGGATCCGGCAAACTGTACTTTTCCTTCACATACACAGCTCCGTCCCGCATGCTCATGGGAAAAAGCACATCTCCGAGCCCTTCTTCCGGTTCGATTCCCCGGTTCCACAAATACTGCTCGCCGACGTGAACCCACACCTGCATGGAGTCTAGCAGCGTGCCGTCCATATCAAAAATGGCACCCTTCATTCCTGATCCCCCGCCATTTCCTCTGCCAGAGCGTGCAGACGCCTCGTCGCCGCCTCGATATCCTTCTGTGCAAAAATGGCGCTGATCACGGCAACGCCGCACAGACCGTTTCCGCGCAGCTGCAGAAGATTCTCCTCCTTGATGCCGCCGATCGCAATGACCGGAATCTTTACCGTCTCGCAGATGGCACGTATCGTCGCCGCATCAATGTGTCCCGCCTCCGGTTTGGAACTGGTCGTAAACGCAGCGCCAACGCCCAGATAATCCGCGCCATGGCGTTCTGCGCGGAGCGCTTCTTCCACATTATGCGCAGATACGCCGATGATTTTGTCAGCGCCCAGAATGGCACGCACATCGCCGGCTTCCATATCATCCTGCCCGACATGCACCCCGTCCGCGTCAATCTCTTTCGCAAGCGCCACGTCGTCGTTGATCACAAACGGCACGCCGTACCGCCGGCACACTGCCTGGATCTCCAACGCCTCCGCACGGAGTGCTTCCCCGGTCAGCTTTTTTTCCCGTAGCTGGACAAATGTCGCGCCTCCCCGGAGCGCTTCTTCCACCTGCGCCCCCAGCGTTGTTCCCTCGCTCCAGCTTCGATCAGTCACTGCATAAAGCAGCAGATCTCTTTTATCGCACTTCATAACGAATCCTTCCCTCCAGCATTTTCTGGTCCATCCGGTACACAGCATCAATGATACCGGTCCCGTAGGAGGCATTTCCGCCGCATAAACCGCGCTGCTCCCATGCAATCTCTCCTGCTGCATTCATCACGCAGACTGCCGCCGCGACCGCCTCCATGCCGCGCGCCGCGCATGCTGCTCCTCCCGCAGTATTCCCGCCGGTGCTTCCAGCCGGCGCTTCCATATTCCGCGCCACCGCGAGGAACGCCGCCGCAAGTCCGGAGAGCTGGCACCCGGTTCCGGTCACCCGGCTCATTTCCTCTCTCCCTCCGCGGATCACCACACACTGCTGTCCGTCCGAGACAAGATCGATCGCACCGGTCACCGCCACCACCGCGCCAAGGCGCTTAGAGACCGCCTTTACGAATGTGACCGCCTCCGCGAGCGTCTCCTCCGTGACCACATCCACCGGACGCACATCCACACCGCCCGCGGCGCCGGCCGCCTTCTTTTCCGCCAGTTCAGAAAGTGTCCGGATCTCCGACATGTTGCCGCGTATGGCGGTAAACGTCACCGCCTCCAACAGCTCTTCTGCCATCTTCCGGCGAAATGCGCTCGCACCGACGCCGACCGGGTCAAGCACTACCGGAATCCCGTTCCCGTTTGCCGCCTTTCCCGCCGCAAGCATTGCCTGCTCTCTGCGTTCCCCAGGAGTTCCCATATTAAGGGCGAGCGCCCCCGCATGCGCCGTGATCTCTCCCATCTCCTGCGGCTCGTCCGCCATGACCGGGTTCGCTCCACACGCCAGGATCATGTTCGCCACGTCATGCGCCGTCACATAATTCGTGATACAGTGTACCCGCGGCGCCGCCGCTCTTATTTTTTCCAGATATTCGTATGCTTCCAAGTAATGCTTCCCCTTTTTCCAACGCCATTTTATAAATATTTTCCACTTTTTAGAAATTTCTTACACTATATTAAGACATTCTTCATTTTGCCGTCAAGCTTCCGACACATTTTCCCGATAAGATAGAATCATCAAAAGGAGCTGTTGAGTTTCGACGCGGGGGTTGGGGTTCTGTCAGTTCCGCCTAAAAACTCTCTCACCGGCACTGCCGGCGGGTTTTATATATATTCCATATACCATATTACACTATTTCAAAAAGCCTTTCGGAAGTCCCTCCTACACTTCCGAAAGGCTTTTTGTCATTTATCCACAAGACTGCTCTTCTGCGGGATCGGCTGCCGCAGCGCCGCCTGACGGCGTGTTCCAGCGGCTCTCGGGAACCTCCCGTTCCCGCAGTCTTTTTTTCACAAACATGGCAAACAGCGCGTACAGCACGGAGCAGAGCGGAATGAACACCAGAATACCCAGGATGCCGAACATGTTGCCGCCGACGGTCACTGCCACCAGCACCCAGATGGAGGGCAGTCCGACGGAACTTCCCACCACGTGCGGATAGATCAGGTTTCCCTCAATCTGCTGCAACACCAAAAACAGCACCAGAAACCACACCGCCTGCACCGGATCTACCATCACGATCAGAAGCATTCCGATGACACAGCCGATAAATGCGCCGAAAATCGGAATCAGCGCCGTTATCGCAATCACGATTCCGGTCAGCATCGCATACGGCATCCCCAGAATCGACATGGTAATGACAAACAAGGTGCCGAGAATCACCGCCTCCACGCACTGCCCGGACAGGAAACTGGAAAACACCTGATTGGACAGGGCTGCCACTGAGAGAATCTTCTCTGTGGTCTTCTCCGGAAAGACGGCGTACAGAATCTGTTTTGCCTGTCTCGCCAGACGCTCCTTCTGGAACAGCACATAGATGGAAAACGTAAACGCAATCACAAACGTCACCACACCGCTCACGATCCCGGAAAAAATACCAACGCCGGAGCTCACAACCCCCGCCGCAAAATTCTGCACAAATGTCACAATCGAGTCGGCAAGCGATGACCAGTCAATATTAAGCTCCGCCACCGCAGGGGCAAGTGCCGGATAGCTGTCCGGAAGATCTGTCAGCCACTTCTGTACGGCTTTTACCGCAACCGGAACCTGCTGTACAATCATGGAAATCGTATTTCCAAGCTCCGGTATCACGACCACAAGTGCCAGCGTGATAATACCGATCACAAGCGCAAGCGTCAGCAGATAGGCAACGGGTCTTCTCCATTTTGCAAGCTTCCCGTTCTTCGCAAACAGATGCCGCTCGATACTCTTCATCGGAACATTGATCACGAATGCGATCGCGCCTCCAACCAGAAACGGCATCACAATCCCCAGCACAAAATCCACCGCTCCGATCACCACGTCAAAATGTTCCATCCCGCAATAGAGCAGAATCCCAAATGCAATGATCTGCATCAGCCGTTTCCGCGTCTCCTTTGATATCTCCATACTTACTCTCTTCCTCTCTTTCTCTCCTACACCACCACAATCTGCGCGGTTCCCATCCCTACACAGATCAGATATAGAACCAATAGATGCACCGGGTAGAACGCATAGAACAGGTACTTTATGTTCCATCCGCGCTTCCCGTTATAGAACGCAATCGGGATAAACGCCACGATCGCCGGAAGTTCCCAGCAGAACGCCAGGCAGCCTGCCACGATCTGTAATCCCCGCATCTGTCTCGTCATATAAAACACCAGAATTGCGAGCACGCCTTTTGCATCATAATCTGTGTGCAGCAGATAGGCCGCACCCATTCCCCCGAATGTGATGATGACAAGCAGCGCACTGCGCAAAACCGGATGCCACTCCTGCTTTTTTACCACCTCATCAAACAGCATGATCGTAAGCAGCCCGATCAGCAGCGTGAAAAATACATTCTGATAACCGAATTCCAGTATTTTCCCGGAAAATGCCAGATCGAACGGTATCTCCGACAGCAGGGCAAATCCAAACAGCCGAAGTGCATATTTTTTCCGGCTGCCCGTGTAAAAAAATCCCTCCACAAGGAGAAAACAGAAAATAGGGAATGCCACTCTGCCGACGGCGCGCATCGCATAATAGATCTTATAGAGCATCTCACTCCCCTGCCCGGCAATCAGCAGTCTGGCAATGACCGCCGCTCCGATATGGTCGATCAGCATCGTGATAATCGCGATCAACTTCAATGTGCTTCCGCTGAATCCTTTTTGAGGCATCTTCCCCACCGTCCTTTTCTTCCTATGAAAAAAAAGAGGAGACCAGGCTGTTTCGTCCATCTCCTCTTCGTGTATGCCGTCCTAACCTACAAATTCTTCCACACATCTGCGGTATGCCGCTACCGGATCCGCCGCCTGTGTGATCGGTCTTCCGACTACGATGTAATCCGATCCGAGTTCCTTTGCCTTTGCAGGTGTCGTCACGCGCTTCTGATCTCCCACATCGCCGTCCGCGAAACGCACGCCCGGTGTGATCGTCAAAAACTTTTCTCCGCAGACTGCATGTACCTTGCCTGCCTCAAGCGGCGAGCATACGACTCCATCCAGTCCTGCTTCCATGGTATTTTTCGCATAGTGCATGACCGTCTCATCGATCGGCTTGTCAATCCACAGCTCCTGCTGCATCACTTCCTCGCTCGTGGAGGTAAGCTGCGTCACCGCGATCAGCAGCGGTCTGCTGCCGTCCGCTCTCGTCAGTCCCTCCAGTGCCGCCTGCATCATGCCCTTCGTTCCCGCTGCATGTACATTGCACATATCGACATCCAGTCCCGAGAGAACCGCCATCGCCTTTTTCACCGTGTTCGGAATGTCATGAAGCTTCAGATCAAGGAAGATCTTGTGTCCCATTCCTTTGATGGTACGCACGATGTCCGGTCCTTCCGCATAAAAAAGCTCCATTCCGATCTTGACGAACGGCTTCTCGTCCTTGAACTTCTCAAGAAACGCAATGACTTCTGCCTTACTGTTAAAATCACATGCAATAATAACGTCTTTTCCCATGTCTTCCTCCCGTGTTCTTCACTCGCAAATCATCAGTGCAATTATACACTGCACCAGGGGCTTTGACAAGGCAATTCGCGTTCTGTTGACAGAATCTTTATCCTTGATCCTTTTTCCTTTCATCGCAATAAAACAACTGTTTCGGACTCTTGGGTTTCTCTGGAATACTCATTTTAATGATTCCCTTCTCAACCAGAGGCATTACATGTGTCTGAATGGCATAGGATACCGAGCTTAATCCCAGATACTCACAAATTTCTTTCCGTGTTCTGGGCGTCCTACAAAATAAAATCAATTCCTTATCCTCCCATTCCTCTGGTTCCCCAGCAACCACATTCTCCCTATATTTGTACAATTTTACAATAAAGCTCCCTCTCTCATCCAGAAATTCCGGTTGTGGCAAGTGATATTCCTGCATCGTTCTGCGAATTGTCGGGATTCCAGAGTACCGATTTTCTGTTATTTTCAACACTTCCAGTTCCGACGCAATTACCGGATTCCGCGTGTCCGGCTGCACTTTTCCCAATTGATCGATCTTGATTCTTCCATATATTCCACCCGGATTCCTGATCTCTATTCTATCTTCAAACATTATGATCTGTATTGGCATCCCCTCGGTATGAATACTATAGTCCCGATGCACCAATGCATTCAGTATTGCTTCTCTGAGTGCAGTAATCGGATAATCCGTCCGATCTTCACGCTTTCCTGTATGTGGATCAACAATTGTCTTTGTACGCATATTTTTACTCACGAACTGCATTGCGCCATCCAGCATCTCTGAAATATTCCCCTCAATCCGCTGATTATCCAGAAATCTTTCGCCCTGCATTCCAACCGTACCTGTTTCTGTTCCCGGAACGACCGTTGCAATTATACATAATTGCGGAAAATATGCCTGTGGATAAAGACTAAAGTTCATGACTGCACTTAATGTAATCTCATTGTTTCTCTTGATACTCATCAATTCATAGATTTCATCATCCGATATTGCAGCTAATCTCGTTTTTCCTTTTTTTAATAATTCGATATAATTTGCTAACATCTCCTGATTGAGAGAGGCAAATGACGCTCTCTCAATCACCCGGATATCATCCTGATATTTCTTTCTGTATGCCTCGTAGCTATATACCTCGTACTCGGTCATTGGTTCATCACTATCACCAACGCGGGTAAAAGAGCCCTTCATTCTGCCTTTCCCCTGATAGAAAACCGGTCTGTCGGTAATATCTGCTCCCGGTATTTCTGCAGCAACAAAAAACTTGCCATCCTTTTCAACAACTGTAAGCAGCGTTCTCACAACCGGTTCCATCTGCAGGCATTGCTCATTTATTTTCTTTTGGATATCCTGTGGATCGTATACTCCTACTTCTTTGTAATTCTGTTTCTCGTCAACACCAAAAATAATGATTCCTCCATCGTCCTGATTGGAAAAACTGGACAGTGAATCATATAAATGTTTGGGACATCCTTGGTTTGCACTCTTTATCTCTAATGTCGGAGTTTCACATTTCAGTTTCTGAATTAACTCTAATTTTTCAAGTAATTCTTCTGTTGTCATTTTAGTTCCTCCCATATTTTTTTACATTCCACCACCATTTTTTATTTTATGCAAGGAACTCAAATTTTCTTCCAGGAACTCAAAAAGGAACTCAAATAATTTGAGTTCCTTTTTGAGTTCCCTTTACGTTCTTATATCTATAACATCATTTTCCTGTGATGATTTCGGGTAACGTTTTGGGTAACATGCCCGCGGCTGCCGATCAAACACTAAAAAAACGGATATATGAAAAAACCGCCAACCCTTGATCTCTCTAAGGTTGACGGCTTCTTACCAGTCAGTCGATGCGACAGGATTCGAACCTGCGACCTCTGCGTCCCGAACGCAGCGCTCTACCAAGCTGAGCCACGCATCGATATTTGTGAAGCACTTTGTTGTCTCTCAAATCGTGCTTTATTATATTATCACAAGTTTTTCTGTTTGTCCAGAAAAATTTTGTATTTTTTTAATTTTTTTGAAATTTCAAACAAAGCCGCCTAAAATATATGATATAATGAACTCTGACGAGTTCATATTAGAAGTTCCTGCGGAACTTCGGATGCGCAGAAGTCGGCGCAGAAAAGAGGATATAATGAACTCTGACGAGTTCATATTAGAAGTTCCTGCGGAACTTCGGATGCGCAGAAAGCAGCGCAAAAAAGAGGATATACTGTATTCACAATACAAATAGAAGAAAGGTCTTTCATCATGTATAAAACCGTACTCATTACCGGCGCCTCACGCGGTATTGGGCGGGCGATCGCCTGCGCCTACGCCAGGGAGGGCTGCCGTCTGGTCATCAACTGTTCCCGCTCCGAGAAGGAGCTGCTGGCGCTGGCAGACGAATTAAGGGAAACCTGCCATGTGGACGTACTCACCAGCATCGGCGACGTGTCAGACTATGCCTATATGGAACAGCTTTTTTCCCAAAGCGAAGCCCGCTTCGGCGGCGTTGACATTCTCGTAAACAATGCCGGCATCTCACATATCGGTCTGCTGGAAGATATGACCATCGATGAGTGGAACCGCATCATCGGCGTCAACCTGACCTCCGTCTTTTCCGCGAGCAAGCTTGCCCTGCCGCATATGATCCGCCAGAAATCCGGGAAAATCTTAAACATCTCCTCGATCTGGGGAAATGTCGGTGCCTCCTGCGAGGTCGCATACTCCGCCTGCAAGGGCGGCATCAATTCCTTCACCCGCGCCCTCGCCAAGGAACTCGCTCCGAGTAACATCCAGGTCAACGCAATCGCCTGCGGCGTGATCGACACCGAGATGAATGCCTGCTTTTCCTCGGAAGAGCGCACCCAGCTCGCCGAGGAAATCCCCGCCGGGCGCTTCGGCGCGCCGGAGGAAGTGGCATCGCTTGCCGTGCAGATTACCACCGGAAACGACTACCTGACCGGGCAGATCATCACCCTCGACGGCGGCTACCTCTAGGAGCCGCAACGCAGGCAGCGGGCATTCCCCAAGGGTTTCTGCCCGCTTCACCCGCTTACTCTGCCACCAGTACGATCGCCGTGCGCGGCGGAACCTTCAATGTCTTCTTATAATAAAACTCTGTGTAGGACTCCATATCCTTGCCGTCCTCGTACTCCACGGACGTGTTGACACACACTTTCCACTGAAGCCCGTTCGGCAGTTCCGGAAGCTGCATCACTAACGTCTCCCAGTAAGCATTCATACAATAGAACACAATATCGTCCCGCGTGTCGTGCTCATCTCTTCCCGCATACATAATGCCGATGAGACGGCTGTTGGAATCCGTACCGCCGTTCCACGGGTAACCGTTGTGAATACTGATCTCCGGCAGATTGCATGCCACCGGCTTCGTCTTCTTGCGCAAAATGGCATAGCGCTTCCGGAAACCGATCATATAGCGCACAAAATCATGAATCTCCCGGTATTTTTCCAGTCTCGTCCAGTCCAGCCAGGATATGATATTGTCCTGACAGTAGGCATTGTTGTTGCCAAACTGCGTGTTGCAGAACTCGTCGCCGCCGTAGAACATCGCCGGTCCGCGGCTGCAGAGCAGCGTCGCAAACGCATTTTTCACCATGCGCCGGCGCAGTCCCTCGATCTGCGGATCGTCCGTCTCTCCCTCGACACCGCAGTTCCAGCTGTTTCCGTTGTTGTCGCCGTCCGTATTGTTCCAGCCGTTTTTCTCATTGTGCTTCGTATTGTACGAGTACAGATCATAGAGCGTAAAACCGTCATGACAGGTCAGGAAATTCACCGATGCGCTCTCACCTCTGTGCACCGGATCGTACAGATCCGTCGAACCGATGATGCGGTTGATCGCGGTTCCCGCCATGCTCCCGTCGCCCTTTAAAAAGCGGCGCATATCATCTCTGTATCTGCCGTTCCACTCTGACCATCTGCGGAACGCCGGGAAGGTTCCCACCTGGTAAAGTCCTGCCGCATCCCACGCCTCGGCGATCAGCTTCACATGTCCTAAGATCGGGTCGCAGGCGATCCCCTGTAAGATCGGCGGATCCGGCATCGGCGCCCCGTTCTGGTCACGCGTCAGAATCGAAGCCAGATCGAACCGGAAACCGTCCACGCGGTACTCCATCACCCAGTAGCGCAGACAGTCAATGATAAACTTGCGCATGATCGGGTGATTGCAGTTCATGGCATTGCCACATCCGCTGAAATTGTAGTAATGTCCATCCGGCGTCAGCATATAATAAATATTATTATCAATGCCCTTAAACGAAAAACACGGTCCATTCTCATTTCCCTCGGCAGTATGGTTAAACACAACATCCAGAATGACTTCCATGCCGTTTGCCTTGAGTTCACTGATCAGCAGCTTTAACTCGTCTCCCTCGTGATTGTGCTCTACCACGGACGAATAGCTGGTGTTCGGCGCAAAAAAGCTTACCGTATTGTACCCCCAGTAATTGTACAGCTGCACGCCGTCCACCACACGGGCGCTCTCCATCTCATCGAACTCAAAAATCGGGAGAAGCTCGATCGCGTTGACGCCAAGATCCTTCAGATACGGAATCTTCTGGCGCAGTCCCTCAAACGTGCCGCCTGCCGTCACCCCGGAAGAAGCGTCCCTGGTAAATCCTCTTACATGTGTCTCGTATATGATCAGATCCTCCGCCGGAATCTCTGGAAACGTCATTTTTCCCCAGTCAAAATTATTCTCCACCACACGGGCGTGATACACAAAGCCCTCGTCACTCTCCGGGCGCTCGCCCCAGTTCCGCTGCCCCGTCACTGCCTTCGCAAACGGATCCAGCAGCACATTGTTCTTGTCAAACAACAGCCCCCTGGACTCATCATACGGTCCGTCCAGCTGAAACGCGTATTCAAATTCATCAATCTTCAAGCCGAATACCAGCATTGCGAACGTGTTGCCAATGTGGTATGCCTCCGGATACTTCAGTCTGGCGTATGGCTCCTTTTCCTGCGGCCGGAACAGCAGAAGCGTACATCCCGTCGCGCCGACCGAATGAATCGTAAAGCTCACTCCTCTCGCCGTCGGCACTGCGCCTTCTGAATTGTAAAATCCCGGGCGCACCATAAAACCGTCAATCTCATCCAATGGCGGGAGCATGACTCCCCGATCCTGTCTGTGGCCTAATCCTGCCATCGCCGCTCCTCCTTCTTCCTTTTGCGTACTATATTACTATTATACGCACTCCGTCTATTTTTTCAACTGCTCTGGCGCTCATCTGCGCCCCTTCCTTCCGGCGTGAAAAGTATCCCGTTTTGCCGCCGGCTTTCTTGTCATTTTCCCGTCAAAATGGTATCATGTCTACAGAAATGATCCCGACAGAAAGGAAGTAATCTTATGCACACATTCCAACCGTTACCATTTGATCTTGTAGAATTTAATCCATTTACCAAAATCGGCAAAGAGTGGGCGCTCGTCACAGCCGGCAACAAGGAAAAAGCCAACACGATGACCGTAAGCTGGGGCGGTGTCGGTGTCCTCTGGGGCAAAAATGTTGCTTTCATTTTTGTTCGCGATTCGCGCTACACCAAGGAATTCATCGACGCGAACGAATTTTTCTCCATTACCTTCCTGTCCGGTCAGTACCGCGACGCGTTAAATTACTGCGGTTCCCATTCCGGAAGAGACGAAGACAAGTTCGCCGCGGCAGGTCTTACCCTCGCCACGCGCCACAACATCCCTTACGTGGATGAGGGCAACTTTGTCCTTCTCTGCGAGAAAATGTCTGCCACCCGCATCACGGAAGACTCTTTTCTTCTCCCTGAGATCAAGGAAAAATGGTACAAAGACGGCGATATGCACACCATGTATGTCGCAGAGATCATCGATATTCTCGCCCGTTAATTCTATTTTCCCAAGAAGGAAGCCACTTATGTATACAATGACCGTTGCGCCAGGGGCAGATGCCTCTGGCAGCTTTTATTCACTGAAAGCGGCGTTCGCCGCCATGCCAGAAGACCCCACGGTTCCCGTGACCATCCGCGTCATGCCCGGAATCTACCACGAAAAATTATCCCTCATGCGCCCGAACGTCACGATCGAGGGTGCAGGAGCATCCCCGTCCGACACCGTGATCTCCTTCGGCGATTACGGCTACGAGATCATGCCGGACGGCATCAAGCGCGGAACCTTCCGCTCCTACACCTTTTTCGTGCATGCCGCAGACGTCACGCTGCGCAACTTAACCATCGAGAATACTGCAGGCGACTCCAAAACGCACGGGCAGGCAATCGCACTCTACGCCGAATGCGACCGTTTTATCGCGGAATCCTGCCGCATTCTCGGACATCAGGATACGCTTTTTACCGGTCCGCTTCCCCCGGAGGAATACGAGCCCGGCGGCTTTCGCGGGCCGACCGAGTCCGCGCCGCGCATCAACGGCAGACAATATTATCATAACTGCTATATCTGCGGCGATATCGACTTTATTTTCGGCAGTGCGACCGCTTACTTTGAAGGCTGTACGATCGCATCCTTAGGACCCGGATATGCCACCGCCGCTTCCACCCCCAAAGGGCAGGAATACGGCTATGTTTTCCACGACTGCCGCTTTGCCGCGGAGGGTTGTCCTCAGCACACGGCCTATATCGGCCGTCCCTGGCGGGATTACGCACGGGTTGTCCTCATGGACTGCGCGATAGGCGCCCACATCCACCCTGCCGGATTTCATGACTGGGGCAAGGAGCACGCACACGGCACCGTTCTTTTTGCCGAGTATCACAGTTATCCACAGGACGCTGACTGTGGCTGTGCAGACAGCTGCCGCCCGTTTGCACAGCGTGCAGACTTTGTGGATACCTTAGACGGCGCACAGGCTGCCCATTTTTCCAGAGAGCTTGTGCTGGCGGGGGACGACGGCTGGCTGCCGTGACCGTTTTCTTGTATATTCCGCCAAATGATGGTAAAATACTAACCATAAATGGATTGTTTTGTATTAAGGAGGTTGTTTTTATGGAAGAAAAGATTTACAAGACGATGGGATCGACTGGCGCTGCAAGCCTTGCCGTCGGCATCTGCGTACTGACAGGCGGCATTGCAGCCGGAATTCTTCTCATTGTGAATGGCGCGCGCTTATTGAAGAACCGCGCGAAGATGATATTCTGATTTTTCTTTTTATTTGCGGGCATCACAGCCGCATGATGCGGTCACAGACCTGCTCCATCAGCTTTTCGTCATGGCTTACGACCAGAAGCCCTATTTTTCGTTCTTTCACTTCCGCCAGAAGAAAGTTCCAGATCTGGCTCTGGGTGATGGGATCTAACATGGTGCTGATCTCATCTGCAATCAGGAACCGTGTTCTCTCCCCCAGAGCCCTCGCTATGCAGAATCGCTGCAGTTCTCCTCCGGATAGTTCGCCCGGATACCGGTTACACCAGTCCCGCTCAATCCCGAGCCCCTCTATCACACGTTCGCTGATCGAATCTCCCTCCTGCAGAACCGTCTGCATCCGCACGCGCGGATTGACCGCCTGCTCCGGATGCTGCCAGATCATCTGCACCGGGCAGTAACCGCTCCTCGGAAGCGGCATGTCGTCCACACAGACACGTCCCGCCGTCGGTGTGCGGTAGCCTGCCAGGATCTGACAGAGCGTCGTCTTACCAAAGCCGCTCGGCGCGGCAATCCCCAGCCGGTCGGTACTCCCCAGTTCCAGACTCACATCCGACAGCACCTCTCTGCTGCCCCCCGGATATTTATAGCTGATATGTTCCGCTTTCAGTCTCACCGGACGTTTCCTCCTCTCCCTCTGATAGTTCTTTATGAATTCTCTGTATACAATATGCATCGTACCCTGCCACCGCGGACACAAACGACCGGAATCTCCCCGTCACACGCCTCCCGACGGTCGGCGCAGCGCGGTGCAAACGGACATCCCGCCGGCAGATCTTTCACGTAAGGCTGTGTTCCGGGCAGTGCCGCAAACCCGCGCCCCGGCAGCGCCTCATGCAGCGCTCTCGTATATGGGTGCCGCAACAGCGTCTCGTCCGCAAAATCCGCCACCTTCGCTTCCTCCACGGTCGTCCCGGCATAAAACACAACGATCCGGTCCGCCACCTCAAGCGCCAGTTCCAGATCATGTGTAATCAGAAGCACGCCGTTTCCATCGTCCGCAAATGTCCGGAAATCCTGCATCGCCTGTTTTGCCAGCGCAAGATCCATGCCCGGCGTCGGCTCGTCCGCAATGATCAGGCGCGGCTGCCACATCAGTGCCGTCAGCAAGAGCACACGGCGCGCCATGCCGCCGGATAGTTCAAACGGATAGAGATCCGCAACTTCGTCCGCAAGTCCATACCTTGCAAGGAGTTCCCGCATCTGCGCTTCCGCCTGCCGCTTTTCCCGGTCTGCTCCGCAAAAAAGCTTCTGCCGCTTTCCCTGGTCTGCTTCGCCAAAAAGCTTCTGCCGCTTCTTCGTTTCCCCAATGATCTGTCTGCCGACCTTCATCAGAGGATCAAGATAATTAACACTCTGCGGCACCAGGGCGATCTCCCTGCCGCGCAGCGCCTTTAATTCCGCCTCGCCGCAGGCGCTTCCCCGGTAAAAAATACTGCCGCTTGCAGCCGCATTGGCGGGGAGAATTCCCATTATGGCATGCGCCAGAAGGCTTTTTCCCGATCCGCTGCTCCCGACGACCGCGACGATCTCACCCTCACGCACCGTCACATTCAGATCACGGATCACCGGAAGTTCCCCTTGCTTTGCGCTGCGCTTCTCATACTGCGCGAAAGATACCGTCAGATGCTCGATGCGCAGTAATTCTTTTTTCTCTTCCATCGTTTTTCTCCACTCAAAATCTTCTACAGCTGCGCGCTCGACGGGTCAAGCAGCGCCTTTAAGCCGCTACCGATCCGGTCGAAAAGAACCACCACGCCGACCAGCGCCAGTCCCGGGAAGAGCGCCAGCCACCATTTTCCGGTGCTCAGATACGACATACTCTCCGAGAGGATCACGCCAATCGCCGGCTTCTCCGGCGGCAGTCCAAAACCCAGAAACGTGATGCTCGCCTCGTGCAGGATCGCGTGCGGGAACAATAACACCAGTCCCACAAGGAACTGCGGAAGAATCTGCGGAAAAATGTGCCATCTGGCAATGTACCACGGACTTTTCCCGAGCTGTTTTGCAATGTCAACGTACGCCGCCTCCCGCACCTGCAGGATCTCCCCGCGGATCACGCGCGCGAGGTTCGGCCAGTGTGTCAGCGCCACACCGACAACCACACCCTTTTCGCCCTTTCCAAGCGCGTAGGAAATCAATAGCAACAGCACAATATGCGGAACTCCCATCATCAGATCAATGCACCAGCTGATGATGCCGTCCGCCCATTTTCCGCCGACCGCCGCGGCAGTTCCAAGGAAAAGCGCAAGCACTGCGCTGACCGCCGACGCCAGCACACCGATGCGGATGCTCGTGGAGAGCCCCGCCAGCGTGCGCGACAGCATATCACGCCCCATCCAGTCCGTCCCAAACAGATACTTAAGGCACGGCGGCAGATTTTTGCGCGAAAAATCCGTGACCACCGCCCGCTCCTCCAGACAGATTCCAGCCACTGCAACGGCTGCTAAAAGCAGCACTGCCGCCAGAAGAAAGCGCCGCATCCACTGGCGCCCGTTGCGTCTGCCCGCCGTGTGGGCAGCAATCGTCATATGACCGGTTTTATCCATGACTTCTGCCCCTCCTTATCTGCGGATCAATCACACCGTAAAGTACATTTGCCGCAAGATTTCCGAGGAATACGAACAGTGTGCTGATGACCGTGATCGCCAAAAGCAGCGACACATCGCTCCCCAGCCCGGCATCAATCGCTGCCTGTCCGAGTCCCGGATAAGAAAATACCTGCTCCACGAGCACCGAGCCGCCAAAGATCTCACTGATGGAACCAAACTGCAGGGTGATGGCAGGCAGCACCAGATTGCGCAGGGCATGTCTTTTTACGATATAGCCGCTGCTCTCCCCGCGCGCACGCGCAAACAGCACATAGTCGCTCTCCATGATCGCAATCATTTTTTCCCGGGTGTGCAGCGTGATGTTTGCCACGCCCGTCAGCCCGAGCGTCAGCGCCGGGAGAATCAGATGCCGGATGCGCACGCCGATGCCCGCCTCCGCCGCCGTCATGCCTGCCGGCAGATTCATGCCGAACGGCAGCCAGCCGAGCCACACGGCAAAGATCATCAAGAGCAGCAGACCGATCCAGAATGCCGGCGTGCTAGCCAGAAGCAGCGCATACCCGCGGATCAGATGGTCCGGCAGACGGTCTTTAAAATACCCCGCCACAATGCCGAGCACAAGCCCCAGAATTCCGGACAGTACCCACGCCACGCACATCAGCGCAAACGAGTTGCCGAACTTCTCCGCAACCACATCCGCGACCGGGCGGTTATATTTCAGCGAAGTGCCCATATCCCCCCGCACAAAATCCTTCGCCCAGTTCAGATAGCGCTCTGCCGGCGGGACATCCTTTCCCCAGTAGGACTCCATCTGCGCCCGTTTCTCCGGCGTCATGCGCATGTAAGCCGTCGCTCCGACGTTCGCCTGTACCGGATCAATCGGAGACAGCGACACCAGCATAAACGCGGCAATGCTGACACCGATCAGCAGTGTCAGCATTTTTATTACATTTTTTATGAAAAAGCTTATGTAATGCCTGATATTCATTCTTCCCTCATCTATTCCCAGGTCCACTGATCGACATTGTTGACTAACGACCAGCCATGACCGTGCGGATGCAGCTTCTGCTCCGCCACTGCCAGACCATCCCGCGCAAAGTAGAGATGATCCACGTTGGCAAACCATACCCAGAGTGCCTCGGCATCCGGTCCGACATCTTCCTGTGCCTGCTGCCAGAGACTGTAGGACTCATTCATATCTGTCGCAGCAAGCGCCGCATCCAGAAGTTCGTCCGTCTTCTCATTGGAATATCCCGTAAAATTGCAGGAACCGCCGGTATAATACAGCTGATAATCCTCCACCGGCGAGTTGGAACCCCAGCCCCAGGTAATTGGGTCGGAGTACATCTTTGTATACAGCTCGTCCCAGCTTCCCAGACCTTCGTATAATACGTTTATTCCTACCGCTTTCATCTGGTTGGAGAACTCTGCCGTGAGCGCCTGCCGCACGGAATCGGACGCGGAATAATACACGGTAAATTCCGCTTTCTGTCCGTCTTTTTCCACAATGCCGTCGCCGTCCGTATCACTCCATCCACCGTCCGCAAGAATCTGCTCTGCCTTTTCCACATCATACGGGATAATCATGGACTCGCTCGACCACGGCATGTTATCCGATACGCTGTAAGCGACCTCGCCGTAGCCGTTTAACACATGATCGATCATGGTCTGACGGTCAAGCGCGTAGTTCATCGCCCGGCGGAGTGCCACATCGCATGTCACATCGTTTCCCGCCGCATACACGGTATCCCCGTCGACAACCTCGCTGCCCGCCGGAATCGACGGAAGCGAGATTCCCCTGGAATCCACCGACTTACAGACCAGAAGCTGATAGCCATCCACCTGCTCGTCGCTGTACACCGCAGACGTGTAGGCGATATCCACCTGTCCCGCTTTTACCGCCGCAAGCGCCGCGTCTTCCTCCATGAACAGGACAATGACTTTTTTCATCTGCACTTCATCCCCGTAGTAGTCCGGATTCGCCTCCAAAACGACCTGCTGCCCCTTGTCCCACTGTGTCAGGATATATCTGCCGGAACCGACCGGGTTCTCCCCGTAGACTGCTTCATCGTAGCAGTGCTCCGGCACGATACCGAACACCGCCAATGTATACAAAAACGCATTGTACGGCTTGCTCATGTGGAAAATCACCGTGGTATCATCCGGTGCCTCCACAGAATCGAGCATACTTAAGTCCGCCTCCGAATTCGGCGTGGCAAGCGCCGTGTTAAACGTAAATGCCGCATCAGACGCCGTCAGCGGTTCCCCGTCCGTGAACTTCACATCGTCCCGGATGTGAAACGTCCAGGTCAGTCCGTCCTCACTCACGCTGTAATCCGTCGCCAGATCATTCTCGAACTCCATATCCACGTTCGTCCGGATCAGCGTCGACTGGATCAGCGGCTCATGGCAGTGTTCCCCACAGCCCCAGTTGATGCACGGGTTAAATCCCGCCGCCGGCTCCGAGGAAGGACTCATCGCCACGATGACCGTATCTGCGCTTCCTGCCACGCTCTGCGCCGCATTCCCGCCTCCGGCGCTGTCTTTTCCCTGTACTGCCTCTGTCGCCGTACCATCTGCGTTATTGCCTGTCTGCTCCGCACCTGTACTGCCGCATCCGGCAAACAGATTTATCGTCACTACTGCTGCCCCAAGCAGCGCCATCCATCTCTTTTTCATTATTTATTCTCCCTTGTTAAAATCGCCGGCATTTCTGCCCAGTGCACAAAGGATAGCATGAAAAAGAGGGGCCGCACAAGCCCCTCGGGGGGATAAAAATGACACAAAATCAAAGATTATGCTTTGTCATATTCATCCAGAAAATGATGGCGGACACCATCTTTTTTATAACCGATCACAGTGTTCAGGTTGACGTTCTCCACACTGCGGAAGATATTCTTCTCAATGTAAGGATTCTTCTTGCGAAGCTCCCGGATCAGATCCTTGATCTCCGCGCGCTTGGAACCCTTCTCCGTACCACCGCAGGAAGCACAGCTTTCCGTGAAACGGCAGGCACACTGAATAAAGTGCAGGTCATTGTAATTCATCCAGTGGATGATGTCCTCCTCGCGCACCAGATACAGCGGACGGATCAGCTCCATCCCCGGGAAGTTCGTACTGTGCAGCTTCGGCATCATCGTCTGTACCTGCGCCCCGTAAAGCATTCCCATAAGGATGGTCTCGATCACATCGTCAAAATGATGCCCCAGCGCAATCTTGTTGCAGCCGAGCTCCTTTGCCTTGCTGTAGAGATGCCCTCTGCGCATGCGCGCGCACAGGTAGCACGGAGATTCCTCCTCACCCGCCACAATGTCAAAGATCTCGGAGGTAAATACCGTGATCGGGACGTTTAAGATTTTGGCGTTGTTTACAATCGTCTCGTAGTTGATCTCATTGTACCCCGGATTCATGACGAGGAATACCACCTCGAAATTCTTCTTGCCGTGGCGCTCCAGCTCCTGAAACAGCTTCGCCATCAACATGGAATCTTTTCCTCCGGAAATACAGACGGCGATCTTGTCACCGTCCTGGATCAGCTCGTATTCGTTGATCGCCTTTGTGAACTTCCGCCAGATCTCTTTGCGGAACTTTTTGACAATGCTGCGCTCGATCTCGCTGCAGCGGTCCGCATTCTTCTCCCCGGCGTCCGGGGCTTTTGTCTGTTCCATGGATTCCAGCAGCTTCATGCGCAGGTACGCACGGTATCCGCCCTGCACACTGTATACCTCATAACCCGCTTCTAAAAGTTCGCGCGCCAGCTCGTCGCTGCGCTCTCCCGTATAGCAGATCAGGTAAACCGGGCGGTCCTTGGGCACCTCGTCTCTGTGCGCCTCGAACTCCTCCCAGTAGATATGCTTCGCTCCCGGATATGTCTCTCTCAAAAAATCAGCTTCTCTGCGGATGTCTATGATTACTTTTTCCCGCTCATCCTTCTGCAGTTCTTCTATGGTTCTCTGATACATGCCTGTCCCTCATTCTCTATTCTGCCGCAAGGTCCTTGATGACCTCCGATGCAATGATCAACCCTGCCACCGATGGTACAAATGCATTGGAACCCGGAATCGCACGGCGCTCCGTACATTTATGCTTTGCTCCCGGCGGGCAGATGCAGTGTGCACGGCAGCTGATCGACATATCCTCGATCGGCGTGACCGGCTGCTCCCTGGAATATACCACCTTCAGTTTCTTCACCCCGCGCTTTTTGAGCTCGCGGCGCATGACCTTCGCCAGCGGGCAGACCGACGTCTTATAGATGTCCGCCACCTCAAACATTGCCGGATTCAGCTTGTTGCCGGCGCCCATGCTGCTGATGATCGGCGTTCCTGTCTCCTGCGCCTGCATGACCAGCGCAATCTTTGCCGTCACAGTATCGACTGCGTCCACGACATACGAATAGCTCGAAAAATCGAACTCGTCTCTCGTCTCCGGCAGATAGAAGCACTTGTGCACCTCCACCTTGCAGTCCGGGTTGATGTCGAGAATGCGGTCACGCATGACCTCCGCCTTATATTTTCCCACGGTGCTGCGCGTTGCGATGATCTGACGGTTCAGGTTGGTGAGGCAGACCTTGTCATCGTCGATCAGATCGATGGCTCCCACACCGCTCCGCACCAGCGCCTCCACGGTGTAGCCTCCCACACCGCCAATGCCAAAAACAGCGACCCTCGCACGCGAGAGCCGCTCCATAGCCTCTTTTCCTAATAATAATTCTGTTCTGGAAAATTGATTTAACATAGATACTCCTGTATATTGTAACGTTTACGCCTGTCCGCTTCTATCATATAGCGTCCGCCGCTATTTTGCAAGTTCCAACATGCGCTGCAGCGGCTTTGCGGCACGGGTCAGGATCTCGTCGGAGAGCTTGATCTCCTCGAGTTCTCCGCTGCCGAGCTTCTCAAGCACCTGCTCGACTTTATCGATCGTCACTTTCTTCATGTTCGGGCAGAACTGTCTGTGTCCCACCGAGTAGAACTTCTTGTCCGGATTCTTCTGCTGCAACTCAAAGAATACGCCCATCTCCGTGCAGATGATGAACTTTTTGCAGTCGCTCTGCGTCGCAAAATCAATGATCTCCGACGTGCTTCCCACAAAATCGGACATCGCAACCACATCCGAGGTACACTCCGGGTGCGTCAGCACCAGTGCTTCCGGACAGGCATCCTTTGCCGCCTGCAGCTCTGCCGCGTGAATGCTCTTGTGCACATGGCAGAAGCCATCGTGGAAAATGAAATGCTTCTCCGGCAGCTTCTCCGCCACATATCTGCCGAGGTTGTTGTCCGGCACGAAGAAAATATTCTTCTGTGGAATGTTGGACACGACTTTTACCGCGTTGGAGGAAGTCACGCACACATCCGATACCGCCTTGATCTCCGCGGTGGAGTTCACATAGCAGACCACTGCCAGATCCTCGTACTCCGCTCTCACTTCCGCGATCCGGTCCGCCGTAATCATATGCGCCATCGGGCAGTCCGCACACTCGTCCGCCATCACAACCGTCTTATCCGGGTTTAAGATCTTCGCACTCTCGCCCATAAACGTCACTCCGGCAAACAGAATCGTCTTCTGCGGCACCTTTGTCGCAACCTTGCTCAGATAAAAGGAATCGCCCACATAATCGGCGATCTCCTGCACTGCACCGTCCACATAATAATGCGCAAGAATGACAACATCCTTCTCTTTCTGCAATTCCTTGATCCGCTTCGCTCTCTCTGCTTCCATTTTTGTCTCCGTTCTCTATACATCCGCTTTTAGGTGACAAGACACCTGTCGCGATAGATTATCATTGTGATACTTTGATATCATATCATGTTTTCGGCAAATGTCCAGAGTTTTCCTGTCTCTGCGCCTGTTTTTCCGGGACGCCCGCACTTTTCCCATGCACTAACAGACCTTCCACGCATTTCACGGTCAAAAACAGACCTTCCGCACTTTCCACGGTCAAAAACAGACCTTCCACACATTTCACGGTCAAAAACAGATCCTCCGGCGGCACAGGCAAAACCGTGCTGCCAAAGGATCCGGCATTTGCTCTTCGAGCGGTCTCCTAGTTCTTTGCAAACAGGGAGGTGGACAGATATCTGTCTCCAGAATCCGGAAGCAGAGCCACAATCGTCTTGCCCTTGTTCTCCGGTCTTGCAGCCAGAATGGCTGCCGCCTTTAATGCTGCGCCGGAAGAGATACCTACGAGGATACCTTCGCTGCGTGCAAACGCTCTTCCCTCTGTAAATGCGTCGTCGTTCTCAATCGTGATGACTTCATCGTACACCTTTGTGTTGAGTACATCCGGAACAAATCCTGCGCCAATACCCTGAATCTTGTGCGCACCCGGTGTGCCCTTAGATAATACCGGGCTGGTTGCCGGCTCTACCGCAACGATCTTGACGTTCGGATTCTTCTCCTTTAAGTACTCGCCGACACCGGTTACCGTTCCGCCGGTACCTACGCCTGCTACAAAGATATCTACCTTACCGTCTGTCTGCTCCCAGATCTCCGGTCCTGTGGTTGCCTTGTGTGCCGCCGGATTTGCCGGGTTCACGAACTGTCCTAAGATCACAGCGCCCGGTGTGGACTCCTTTAATTCCTCTGCTTTGGCGATGGCGCCCTTCATTCCCTTCGCGCCCTCTGTCAGTACCAGTTCTGCGCCGTATGCCGCCAGAAGGTTTCTGCGCTCTACGCTCATCGTATCCGGCAATGTCAGGATGGCATGGTAGCCCTTTGCCGCAGCAACTGCTGCAAGTCCGATACCTGTGTTGCCGGAGGTCGGCTCGATAATGGTTGCGCCCGGTTTTAAGATGCCCTTCTTCTCCGCATCCTCGATCATCGCCAGTGCGATACGATCCTTTACCGATCCTGCCGGGTTTAAATACTCCAGCTTTCCCAGGATCGTTGCATCCTTTACGCCTGCTTCCGCAGAGTAGCGGTTCAGCTTTAATAAAGGTGTGTTTCCAACCAGGTCCAGTGCGCTCTCAGCAATTTTACTCATAATAAAATCCTCCTGTTCTCAATTCATTTCCGTTTCTATGGTGTTTTTATTTTCCTATAAAACTACTATGTTTTGTATGAATTGATTATAGGACGCGAAATCTTATTTGTCAAGCGCTATTTTCTTATTTATACGATTTATTTTTGCGCGCCATCCAAGATACTGGGCAATCCAGATTCCGGCGAAGATCGCACAAAAGATTGCGACGTAGCCAAGCACACCCGCGACGCTGCGCTCCATCCAGTATGCCGCATACGCCACCGGAAGCACCGAGCCGAGTGTAATCAGAAAATACGCCGCCGTCTGACCGGCAAGACTCCATCGATCCACTTCCCACACGACCGATCCCGCCGCATACACCATGCCGACCAGACCACACAGCACCGTCTGCACCACAACTGCCCGTATCTCACTCCCCATAGCGTCCACAAACGCAGGCACACACGGATAGTAGCTGCCGTCGCCCCAGAATGCCGACATCATGACCGTGATCACATAGCCGATCGCAATCCCGGTTGGAATTCCAAACAATCCTCTCAGTAACACTTTCTTTTTCATATCTCTCACCGTTCCCTTTCTCATATTCCCAACAGCCGCTTGATCTTTGCCACATATCTGCGCGAGACGTAAGCCGTCTGCCCTCCCGCGAGGTTCACGCAGATCGTACCCGAAAAACTCAGGTCAAACCGTTTTGCCATTTTCAGATTGATGATCTCCGAATTTGAGATCCGTACGAAACGCGTCTGATCCAGCCGTTCCTCCGCTTCGTAAAGCCGCATCCGAAGCAGATATTCGCACTTTGCCGTCACCGCATAGACTTTTCCTTTTGCCGCGTATATGCGGATAATATCCGCCTGCTCCAGTATCTCCAGTGTATCTCCCGCAAAACCGGAAATCATCTGCATCGACGGCTCCTCCAATTTTTTTAGGATTCCGTTGACTTCCTCGGTCATTTTCGCTGCCCGGATCAGTACCTCGGTCTCCTCCAGCGCTTTGTCCAGTTCAATATTGATTTTCACATGCTCCTCCTCTCCGAAGTGTCTTCCTCTGCCGGCATGTTTTCGTGTCCTCAAGAACTGTATTTAACATAACAAAAATGAGGTGCCTTTGCACCCCATTTTTCATAAGTGGTTCTTATTTACACACAGTCGGTCATTTGACACATTCCCGCACTGCACGCGCGAGCCGCTCCAGTGCTTCCGTCAGCACGCTGCGCGGACATGCCACATTGATCCGCTCAAAGCCTCTTCCCGCCGCGCCGAAGATGTCTCCGGAATCCAGCCACAGTCCGGCTTTTTTTACAATCAGCTCCTCCAGTTCCTTCCTTGAGAGCCCCAGGCTGCGGAAATCCACCCACAGCAGGTACGTTCCCTCCGGCTTCACTGTCTTTACCTGCGGAATCTGTTCTTCCAGAAAATGCTGCGCATAGGCAAGATTTTCACGGATATATGCCTTCACCGCGTCGTACCACTCCTCTCCATACCGGTACGCCGCCTCACATGCCACAAGCCCCATGGTGTTAAGCTGGCTGTAGCCGGACGCCGCGACCGCCTGCTCGAACTTCCGCCGCAGCGCATCATCAGGGATAAAAATGTTGGAGACCTGAAGTCCCGCAAGGTTAAATGTCTTGCTCGGCGCCGTGCAGGTCACCACAAATTTCCGGTAGCTTTCTTTGAGACCCGCCAGTACCTGATGCGATCCCTCAAAGACGAAATCCGCGTGGATTTCATCGCTGACCACAATCACTCCGTATTTTTCACAGATGTCGCCCAGCCGCAGGAGCTCCTCCCTTGTCCACACGCGTCCCACCGGATTGTGTGGGTTGCAGAGAAAAAAGAGCTTTACCTTACAGCTGCGTATTTTTTCTTCAAAATCCGCAAAATCGATCCGGTATCTTCCGTCCTCTCCCTGCACGAGCGTATTATCCACAATCTTCCTGCCGTTATCGCGGATCACCTGCGAAAACGGATAGTAGACCGGCTGCTGCAGCAGCACCGCGTCGCCCGGCTCCGTGAACGCCCGCACCGCCTGCGCCAGCGCAAAAACAATCCCCGGCGTCTTGACCAGCCAGGGTTCCTCCACGTTCCATCCGTAATGCCGTCCCATCCAGCCCGCAACCGCCTCAAAGTAGCTGCCGTCCGCCTCGCTGTAGCCGAAAATGCCGTGCGCCACGCCGCCCGCGAGCGCCTCCTGTATATAGGAAGAGACCTGAAAATCCATGTCTGCAACCCAAAGCGGCAGCACATCCTTCGGCTTTCCCCGCTGTACTGCAAAATCATATTTGAGTGAATTGGTATGTGTCCGGTCAATGACCGTGTCAAAATCCAGATTTTTCTCTGTCATGTCTCTTCCTCCGCGCCGCAGCGTCTTCTGCTGTTATCTTATGCCGTCTGCTCCCGGGCGGTTCAGCAGCCATCATCGTCCCGCAGGATCCACCTAGGCCGGGATCTGTGCGTTCTCTTTCTCTCCGGCGAGCATTTCCTTTAACTTTGCATACACTGCCTCCGCCAGCGCGGCATGCCCTTCCTCATTCATGTGCTCTCTGTCTTCCTCACTTGGCTTTGCATATGCGGATGCCGCCAGAAACGAAATGCCCCGCTCATGCGCGATCCGCCGGTAAACCTCCGGCAGCCGCTTTGACACCGCAACGGAGCTCTCATCAAATTCGGGATCGTACCCTGCCTCGCCAACGCCCTCGCCGAGTGCGATCGGCGACATCAAAAGAATCTTACTGTCCGGGGTGCTGCTTCTGATCTGGTCGAGCAGCCGCTCCACGCCTCTCCCGATTACCTCCGCCGATGTATCGTACATCGTCTTGCAGTCGTTCGTCCCGAGCATCAGCACAACCACATCAACCGGCTTATGCGTCTCTAAGATCACAGATAAAAGCTCCGTTCCCCGTCTTCCATCCCGCAACGGATCATCAAAAACCGTCGTCCGTCCGCACAGTCCTTCCTCGACAATGCGGCAGCCATCCTCCCACAGCCGCTGCCCGATCCGTCCGCTCCAGCGGGTGTCCCAGTCATAGCGATCCTTCGTTCCCGGTATCAATCCGTATGTATTTGAATCTCCAAAGCATAATATCTGTTTCATAGAAGCCGCGCTCCTTTCTCATACTGTTCTGATAGGAATACTATATATTATGTTTTTTTATTTGTCAACCGTCTTTACCAGATTCTTACATTAAAAATTTGTACTTGACTTTTACACATCACAGTGCTATCTTCATAATCAAACAAAGAGCAAATGCAAGGAACAGAACACGGTTTACTGATTCCCCGCATCACAGAGAGCCGTCGGTCGGTGCGAGACGGTATGCGGTTTCAGGAACTATCCTCTGCGAGCAGTGCACTGAACCAAGTAGGTGTCACCGGGATTCCCCCGTTACAGGGAAGCTTATTGCTGCAGGCTTACGCCCGCAAAGATGAGATTGAGAGGTCGTTTTTTACGACAAGCAAAGTGGTAACGCGGAAGCTTACGCCTTCGTCTTTGGCTGCACATTCGTGCAGCGGGACGGGGGCGTTTTTGTTTTACAGAAAATGCCATCCTTCTCTTTGCCCAATGTTGATCTATCAGAAAGGAGCCGCCTTCGGGCGGGAAAAAAAATGAATGGTTTAGTGATTATCTTAATCGGAATCGTAGCACTGGGTGCCGGCTACCTCTTTTACGGGCGCTGGCTGGCAAAGAAATGGGGCATTGATCCAAACGCCAAGACTCCTGCTTACACCCATGAGGACGGGGAGGATTACGTGCCGTCTTCCAGATTTACTGTGTTTTCTCATCAGTTTTCTTCCATCGCAGGAGCGGGGCCTGTCACCGGTCCGATCTTAGCCTCCGTATTCGGCTGGGTGCCGGTACTCTTGTGGCTGATCATCGGCGGTCTGTTTTTCGGCGCGGTACAGGATTTCGGTGCGCTGTATGCCTCGGTCAAAAATGAGGGCAAGTCGATGGGTATGATTATTGAAAAATATATCGGCAAGACCGGACGGAAGCTCTTCATGCTGTTCTGCTGGCTGTTTACCCTGCTTGTCATTGCAGCGTTCACGGACATGGTTGCCGGTACGTTCGTCGGAAAAGGCGTGGACGGCATGACTGCCGAGACCTCCTACGCAAACTCCGCCGCTGCTTCCATCTCCATGCTCTTTATCGTCGTCGCCGTTGTCTTCGGTCTGATCCAGAAGCATGTCGGCAAGATGAATGAAGTGGTAAAAGCGGTTGTTGCAATCGCGCTGCTCGTTGCCATGTTTGCAGTGGGTATGGCACTTCCGATCTGCACCACCAAATCCGCCTGGATCTACATTGTCATGGCGTATCTGTTTCTGGCGTCCGTCATGCCGATGTGGCTTCTCATGCAGCCGCGTGATTATATGACAACGTTCATGCTGCTCGGCATGATCATCGGCGCGGTGGTCGGCGTTCTCGTCGCACATCCTGCCATGCAGTTAAACGCTTTTAACGGCTTTACCGTAAACGGCAGCAGCCTTTTCCCGACACTGTTCGTCACGATCGCCTGCGGTGCCGTCTCCGGTTTCCACAGCCTGGTCTCCTCCGGAACTTCCTCCAAGACGATCAGCAACGAAAAAGATATGCCGATGGTCGGCTACGGCGCCATGGTCGTAGAATCTCTGCTCGGCATTGTCTCCCTTGTCGTTGTCGGCGCTGTCGCCGTAAACGGAACCAAACCGGACGGAACTCCGTTCGCCATCTTCTCCTCCGGCGTTGCCGGTTTCCTCGAGAAGCTTGGTCTTCCGGTACAGGTTGCTACGGTCTTCATGACCATGTGCGTCTCCGCGCTTGCGCTGACATCCCTGGATTCCGTCGCACGTATCGGCCGTATGTCCTTCCAGGAACTGTTCTACGGCGATACCACCGATCCGGCAAAAATGTCTCCGCTGCAGCGCGTGCTGACAAATAAATATTTTGCCACGGTCATCACCCTGTTCTTCGGCTATCTGCTGACACTCGGCGGATATAACAATGTATGGCCGCTGTTCGGTTCCGCGAACCAGCTTCTCGCCGCACTTGTCCTGATCGCACTGGCAGTCTTCTTAAAGACGACCGGACGCACCGGCTGGACGCTCTACATACCGATGTTTGCCATGCTCGCCGTGACGTTCACCGCGCTGATCCAGAAGACGATCGCTCTGGTGAAAAACATCGCGGGCGGTCAGGCGACATTCCTTGTCGACGGACTGCAGTTCATCGTTGCCGTACTTTTAATGGTGCTCGGCGTTCTGGTTGCCTTCAGCTGCTTAAAGAAGCTGTTTGGAAAGAGCAGTGCCGGTCAGGCGGCATAATATTGGCGTAAAAAGGAATTGCCACAATAAGCATAGACCTCTTTGGGGCGATAAGTAATATTATAAGAAGATCACACCATGGGATTTCAGATGGAAATACAGATGGACATTCGGATCAAAAAATGTGGCATTTCTAACCGACTGAATGTCTGCATCTTCGATGATCCGTGTCTTTCCAAGTTTGGAACACTCCACGGACTGTGTCCGCAAGCCAGCAGACAATTTTAGGACTTTTGTGTGTGTCCCTTATTGGCACCTCTGAACATAACATAACCGCGCGAAGCCGATGTTTGAATTGCCATCTGCCATATTTTTAATAGCAGATGGCAACGAGTTTCGGTTCGCGCGGTTTTATATTGTCTGTGAAGAGGTGCCATTAGGGACACCAGAAAGTCCGCTCATTGTCTGCGGCTTGTCGGACACACTCCGGGAGTGTCCAAACGTGGCCAAGACACGGAATCTGATGCAAACATTCAGCTGGAAGAAATGCTCACATTTTTCTCCAACGACTTTCCATCTGCATTTCCATCTGAAATCTCACGAAGTGATCTTCTGATAATATTACTTATCAACGCAAAACACGGTATGCTTATTGCGGCAGTTCCTTTTTATCCATTTATCACCGGCGAAACGACCGGCTTTCCGTCGCGATCCAGAAGCGGCGTCATTCCTCCCGCATATCCGCTTGCGTGAAACACATAATTCACGCCGGTTTCCTTGTCCACCCAGATTTCCATGGTCGTCATCGTTCCCTGTGAATAAACCTTTTCAAATCTCTGATCCTTTGCCATTTTTCTTCCTCCTTAAATTGGTTGTGTATGACTCTCTGATTTCTATCATACACATCTGTTACATTTTTACAACTTCTTCCTTGCGGGTGATGCGGAATGTTGTCTCCACCATCGTAATCATCAGGACAACAAACCCCAGCAGATAGACCGGCAGGATGGAAAAAGATACCGCATTGCCGAGGAGTCCGAACAGCGGCGGAATAAACGTCGAACCGACATAAGCGCTTGCCATCTGGATTCCAATAATCGCTCCCGAATTTTCCGCCCCGAAATTATATGGTGTGGAATGGATAATGCACGGGTAAATAGGCGCACACCCCAGACCTATCACAAGAAAAGCTGCAAACGCGACCGTATAGGACTTCACCGGAAGGCACAGGATAAAAATCCCGCAGACAAGAATCCCGGTTCCCAGCAAAATCATTTTACGGTCGCCAAGCCGATCGGTAATGATTCCGCTGATGAATCTTCCGGCAGTAATCCCTATATAGAACAGCGCGGCAAAACCGGCCGCACGGTCTGCAGCAATCCCTTTTACCTCAACAAAATAGGTACTTGCCCACTGCATAGTCGTAGCTTCTGCAGCACAGTAAGCGAAAAATCCAAGCAAAAGAAACGGAACCCCTTTGATCTTAAGCGCACCGGTTAGACCTACACTTTTTCCGTCCTCCCGGGATGTACTCTGGTTCACATTCCATACCGGCAGAGTAACAAGCAGAAGCAGTGCAATGCCAAGCTGTATCAGCCCAACCATGCGATAACCGCTGTTCCATGTCCTGTTTGCCAATGCATAGCTCATAATGAACGGACTGACGATGGTACCGACGCCCCAGAAGCAATGCAGCCAGCTCATATGCTTCGCTTTATAATGAAGCGCGATATAGTTGTTAAGTGCTGCGTCAATGGCTCCCGCTCCCAGCCCGTAAGGAACAGCAAAAACAATCAGCATCCAGAACCGGCCGGAAAAGGAAAAGCCGAACAGCGCAATGACCGTAAGAAAAACACTGGCAACGGTTACGATTCTCGTGCCGAATTTTCTGGTCAGCTTATCAGAAAGAAGACTCGAGATAATTGTTCCGCCAGAGATAACCATAGATACGATGCCCATATAGGACACCGGCACGCCGAGTTCGGTATGCATCACCGGCCAGCCGGATCCCAGAAGTGAATCCGGTAAGCCCAGGCTGATAAAAGCGATATAAATTAAGATTAGCAAAAATATGTACATCTTCTAATTACCCTCTCATAATATTGACAAAATATGATCCGGCTGGGAAGCAATATACTCTTTCACAATTGTGTTACAATATGTTTTCACAATCTCACTATCGTAATCATGTGCGAGTTCATTTCTTACTTTGAGCATGTCCATCCATTCATCATCCGAAATCAAGTTTGCCTTAAATGCTTCACGCAGAACATCCCTTGGAGAACCTGTAACGAATCCTGTTATTGCATAATACTGTATCAATATGTCCTTCATTACCTTCCACGATAAATCAAAAGTAATACTAAATTTTGCACTGGTTCCGCTTAATACAAAGGAATCCGTAAGATCTCTTTCCCTGGCCTCCGCCAAAGCATCCAGCGAATTGCAAAATGATTGAAACCGTCTGTCAAATTTCGCGTCCATATTGTTTTATATCCTCCATCAATAAATCATTCCTACAGGTATCCATATTTAATAAATCAACACTGTACAAGGTCGGCAGTTCTTCGACTTTTTCAAGCAGCTCATCAAAATCAGCCCCGCCGGACACCGCAATATCTATGTCACTGCGTTCCCCGGCTGTCCCTTTTGCCCGCGATCCATATAAAATCACTTTTTTCGCACCATGCTCTCTGCAAAGATCCGCAACCCGGCTTATAACTTCATCTGCTTTCATATATCTCCCCCCTCTTTCAGCTGCGTCTCTTACTCTATCCGCGCCTGTTGCCATTTTCGTCAAACGTGCGCTTCAACGCTTTTTCCACAAGAATAACAGAACCAATCAGAACCAAAACCTGAACCACTTCGATGACAAGCGTTACTGTCCCTACTACATCTTCACCCGATTTTGCAAACGGGATTTGAGCGAGAACCGTCGGCACCAGCAATATGATGCCTGATTTGATCCATAACTTTCCGCAACAGTCATGCGCAAATGCCCAGGTATCCTTATTCTTTTCGGACATGGCAGTTCTATAGCCGATCAGCCCATTTATCTCTTTTGGAGGATTTTTGTACATGCAGTAACCCGCTATCACCATAATAGAAGGCATCAATAGATTACATAAAAACATCGCTATAAAAAATCCCATATTTTCCTCCTGTCTCCCGGATTACAGTATCTTTTCCATCCCGATCTTCTGCGGCACGAGCCCGCACTTCTCGTAGAACTTCCGCGCATTTTCATTGCATGCCCAGACATTGAGGGTCACATTGTAACAGCCGGACGCCTTCGCATAATCCAGCACATACCGGTACAACTGCTGCCCGATATGCTGTCCTCTGCAGTTCTCATCCACACACAGATCGTCAATATAGAGGCTCTTGATGTCCGTTAAGATATTGTCATTGATGTGCTGCTGAAAAACGCAGAATGTATAGCCTAAGATATTGCCCGCTCCGTCATCCGCAACAAAAATCGGGCGCGTCGTATCCTCTAAAATTTCCTTTAATTCGTCATCGTTGTATTTTCTGGCATTCGCCCGGAATAAATCCGGCCGTCCGTTATGATGAACCGTTAATACCTGTGACAGGAGCCGGTCAATCCCCGGAATGTCCTGTGTGCCTGCATGTCTGATCTGCATAAAAGTGCTCCTTTTCTGTTTGTCGCTTGTATATCATTTATTGTGCTATTGCAAACATTATATCATCTTTTTGCGCTGCTTTCTGCGCATCCGAAGTTCCGTAGGAACTTCTAATATGAACTCGTCAGAGTTCATTATATCATATTTTTTTCATATCCACTCTTTACATTTCTGTTATCCTTCCGCAACTATCCCATTTATATCTTCACGCAAAGATGTTGACTTATCAACATCTTTGCGCTATAATCCGAGATATTGATTTATCAACATCTTGCAAAGGAGCGCCCATGGATCATCGTTTTGAAACCTTTTCACTCTCCATCCTGGAGTTGAACCGGTATTTACAGAAAATCAAAGAGCTGGAGATGAAACAGTTCGGGCTGAAGGCCAGTCACACCATGTGTCTCTATTATCTGGGACAGCACCCGGAGGGGCTGACCGCAACGCAGCTCACAGAACTCTGCAAGGAGGACAAAGCCGCCGTCTCCCGCTGTCTCTCACAGCTTAGCGACCGGCAGCTTGTCGTCTGCGAACAGCCGGAAGATCACAAGCGATCTTACCGGTCGCACTACATGCTTACCGTTCAAGGGCGCTCCGTTGTAAGCGGCATCCAGACACGCATCAAAGAAGCGCTCTCCTACGGCGGACGCGGGCTGACGGAGGAAAGGCGCCGCGATTTCTATGGCACTCTTGCAATCATCAGTGAAAACCTGTCTGACTATCTGACCGAACACAGTCAGCAAAAATAAAAATATATGGAGAATCTTATGGAAAAAATCAGAATTATCACAGACTCAGCATCCGATCTCTCTGCTTCTACCAGAGAAGGCCTCACCATTCTGCCGCTTGCGATCCGCTTCGGCGATACGGAATACCTCGACGGCGTCACAATCAGCCATCACGAATTCTACGAAAAGCTGATTGAGAGCGACACTCTGCCCACGACCAGTCTGGTATCCCCCGCCGCTTTTGAAGAGGTATATGCCAGGGCGGTGGCGGACGGGGAGACCGTCATTGCAATCACGATCTCTGGCCGTCTCTCCGGCACTTACCAGAGTGCCACGATCGCGGCAGAAGATTTTGCAGGAAAAGTATTTGTCATCGACAGCTATAACGCCACCATCGGCGAGGGCATTCTGGTCAGATATGCACTTTTATTAAAAGATCAGGGATTATCCGCCAAAGAAATTGTCGGAATCTTAGAAGCCTCCAAGGAGCAGATCCACACTCTCGGTGTCCTGGATACACTGGAATATCTGAAAAAAGGCGGCCGCATTTCCGCCGCCACCGCATTTCTCGGCAGCGCCATGGCGATCAAACCGGTCGTCGCCGTATCGGAAGGCGAAATCGTCATGCTCGGCAAGGCACGCGGCTCCAAAAACGGGAATAATTTTCTCATGAAGGAAATAGAAAAGGCAGACGGAATCGATTTTACCCGCCCCTTCTGCCTCGGCTACACCGGACTCAGCGATGAGATGCTGCAAAAATATATCAAAGACAGCGAAGCTCTCTGGAGCGGACATACAGATCATCTCCCGGTCTGCACCCTCGGTGCGACGATCGGAACCCATGTCGGTCCCGGCGCCATCGCCGTCGCATTTTTCTCACCGCAGTCTTAATACTGTCCGTTCTGCCAGCTCACCTGACCTTCCTCGATCATCGGATAGCAGGTGAGCGTTGTTCCGTCGAGATCTTCCGCGTGCATGTCCACACCCATGATGCGGTGATTGTCATAGGTCGTGTAATAGTAGATTCCTCTGGTCGCATTACAGCAGGACGTATAGATCGTAATCTCGTATTTTCCTTCCGCCACTTCGCAGCAGCCTCTCTGCTGATCCACCGATCCTAAAATATGGAAAAACTGACTGACACTCTCCGCCTCCGAATCGCCGGAAACGGCATTCATCCTCGTGAACGCCACGCGCGCAAACCGGGAAGTGGAAGAAAGATCTCCCGGAAGTCCCAGCGCACCCATTCCGCGGCTGTAGGTGCTAAGCGGAACATCTTTTGCAAAAGAATTCTCCGGCTGCTTCGGGGAGAGACCGATATAGTTGTTGAGCATAAACATCTGCTGTGCAAATGGTGGATTGTTCGTAAGAACGCCCACCGGATTCTCGTAGATATGCAGACCATCCGCCACCGCTTCCACCGTAATCGCTTCATTTTCGTCTGCGATGATCCAATGAAGCTGTGACGCCGGGAACTGCTCGGCGAACGGCGTTCCGACCAGATTCATTTTTGCAAGAAGCGCCCGCACCTCATCCATCGTCGCGCACTGGCGGAGCACCCACGGAATGAACTCAAATGAAGCCACATTCTCTTTTCCCTCCGTCACCTCTGCGTAGACGGCATTTCCGACGAAGTTCAGACCCGCCATGCCGATCCCCTTCTCGTTGATGGCATCGTAATACAACGGATAATCCCCTGCCACATGCGCCATGCCGATGATCGCATAATGCTCCTCTGCCTGTCCCATATGCCGGAAGTTAAATTCATAATTCCGCGGTGTAATGACGATCTCCTCACCGTAGGAAAATTCATAATCCAGTGTTCTTCCAAAATAAAAATCCTTCGTCTGATAGGTTGCTGCTGTACACATAATCGCTTCTCCCTCTTAAAAATAAAACTTGTGATATATTCTCTTTTTTCACGCCCTGACTGCCCAGCGCATTTTGGTGGAACGCGCCCTTCCGTTTGCAGCGCACTCCTGCGCCGACGGACGGATGACGTCCTTCGCATAGTCACTGTAAATACCACTCTTATATCCCTCTTTGAGCGCCTGCTTCACAAGCTTGTCCTCTCCCGAGTGGAAGGTGAGAATTGCCACGCGCCCGCCCGGTCTTAATGCTCCCGGAAGCTTTTCCATGAATTCATACAGCACCTCAAACTCCTGGTTCACATCGATGCGCAGCGCCTGGAATGTGCGTTGGCAGGTCTTTTTGATTGTGTCCTTTTTCTCCTTCTCCGGCAGAAAATCCAGCGTATCCTCGATCACCCTGCGCAGCTTTGTCGTCGTGTCGATGCGGCTGCCCCTGCGGATCTCGTCCGTGATCGCTTTTGCCAGCTCCTCACAGTACGGCTCGTCGGAGTTCTCATAGAGCATCCCGGCAAGTTCCTCCCGCGTGATCGTATCCAGCCGCTCCGCCGCGCTGATCCCCGTCTCCTGATTGAGCCTGAGATCCAGCGGTCCATCCACCTTAAACGAGAAGCCGCGCTTCGGATTGTCGATCTGCATGGACGACACGCCAAGATCCGCCAGAATAAAGTCGAAGCCGCCGACCTCTTTTGCGATCTCATCGATCGTGCAGAAATTCTGAAGGCGCACCGTCAAAAGATCCTCCCCGAATCCCAGATCCTCCAGACGCTTTTTCGTCTTGGCGGACTCCTCCGGGTCCACATCGGTCGCCCAGATATGTCCCTGTCCTTTCAGACATTCCAACATAGCGCGCGTGTGTCCGCCGTAGCCGAGCGTCGCATCGAATCCCTGCTCTCCAGGCACAATCTGCAAAAAGTCCAGAATTTCTTTTACCATAATCGAGATATGCATTCCCGCCGGCGTATTTCCCTTCCGGATCACATGCTCGATCGTGTCCTGATACTTCTCCGGCTGCAGTTCCTTGTATTTTTCCTCAAACTTCTTCGGATATTTTCCCTTGTAACGCACCCGCCGCTTGTGCGGTGTCTGTGTCTCCTGTTCCATCCTTCTCTCCTACTCCCAGTCTTTTACCAGTTCTGTATTGTACTCCGACTGAATATTTTCGACGGCTTCTCCCGCCGCCCTCCGGTAAAAATAGATCCTGTCGTCATCGCTGTCATTTTTCCAGAATTGATATCCATAGATGTAGCTTTCAAAAATCTCCTCAAAGCTTCCATATTCCTTCTGCAGTCTCTGCGCAATCGGCAGACACTGGTCGAGGCACTCCTCGAGGCTGATGTAGCCACACTGATAGCACAGTCCCGTGATGCGCATAATACGGACATAATCCCAGGCATCCACACCGCGCGTGTCCAGATGTCCATACGCATCATAGCATACCCATGTCCGGCACTGCTCATCCTCCGGGATCTCACTGATGCTTATAATATCGACATAACCATTCTCATCCATCGACAGATACCCTTTTTTCAGGTAAGTTTCAAACGCATGACGGTAGGACGCTCTGGTTCCTTTTTTCAGCATCTGGCTGATCGTGCGGGTCGCCGTTGCCCGGCTCGTAATGCCCCACCAGTCAGACAGATATTCCTTCACCTGCTCCTGATCCCAGTCATTTAGTGAGTGACCGCCCAGTTCTCCATATTCCCCGCTCTCAAACGGAACGTAGATCGCGTAGGCGTCTATGATCCATCGCACGGTCGGATTGTCCCGCACATCCTCGAATGTCAGATCCGACTCTGCCTTTTTGGAATCATAGGACATCAAAAGGCTGTCGGCATCCTGATTGTACGCCACGTAATGGGTTCCCCCATACGCGAACACCAGAGCGATCACGACCGCGGCCACTGCCGTTCCTGCAATCATACTGCGCAGTTTCAGGCGGATCTCCGGTGCGCCGTCTTTCTCTGAAAATGCATACGGAAAGTGTTCTACGTCAAACCAGATATCCGCCTCTCCGCCCGCCATATCCTGCGCGTTTGCGGCATTCGCCGGCCGCACCGGATACATGGCACGCACCTCGCACTTTCGCCCCAGTTCATCGACAAACTCATACAGGTAATAGCTGTTCGCGCCGTTTTTCCCGGTTGTTATGACGCGGGCAATTCTGGCATGATAACGCTTTGCCTGCGCTTTTGCTTTCTTCAGATAGCAGTACTCCATCACCTTGCTCAAAAGGGCGAGCAATGTCATATAAAGCCCCGCCTCTCCCAGCAGAAGCATCGTGCGCGCAGTGTCATGGGACGTATTAAACCGGTACGCAATCGCGTACAAAAATATGATTCCCCCCAATGCAAGTGCCGCAAGCGGAATTGCCTGCAGGCGGCTGTAACGCCGGTACGCCTCCGACAGGTGCCATTCCGCCACCCAGACCCGCTCTTCCGGTTCTTCCATCTCCGACAAACCGGCGATACCTTCGTCTGCGTATGCTGCGTCATCTGCATACGCTGCATCTTGTGCATATGCCGTCCGGCCCCAGGTCTGGTCTGCGGTGCGCTGTGCGGCACCCGCATATGCCCCGTTCCTGTTCCCCGGCGCGTTGATGATCTGCGTCATAAGAAAATAGCGGAGCGTTTTATCCGCCTTCCACTGTATCAGCCAGATTCTAAGCCCAAGTATCCCGGCGATCACGGTAAGTATCAGCACCAGCTGCAGATCGTCCTGCGGATTTTCCGCGGTTAAGCTGTAGCGGAGTCCCGCGAAAATAATCCCCAGCAGTGGAAGCAACAGCAGCAGAAGCACAATCTGCTCCACATTGGGCGCACTTTTCGCATTCACCGCATCTTCCTTCACTTCCACGCGGTACGTCTTGCGCGCTCTTCCTTTCTCCCTGCTTTTGAGCCGGATCAGATAACGGTCCGCCGCTTCCGTCTGTACCGTCTGCACCCATTTCCATCCGGGGCTGTCCGGCATATTTACATTCTCATTGTACTGCAGATTTCTGCAGACTGACTTTTTGTCGCTGTGACATAATCCAACCGCCATGTTTCTCTCCTTATCAGAACATTCCCGTTTTTCCGGAAAATATCCTGTTTCTTTCGTGTATGCCATCCCGAGATGACCCAGATAAAATTGTAATCGATTGCCGCACATTTTACAACGTCCTGATTTTGCATGTTGTCATATCGCCTTTACAATAAATCAGTCCTATTTCATTTTATCTGCTTCCGTAAGGCGCAGGTTTTTCCGCCACTCTGCTTAATTCCGGTTTGGACGAATAAGTATATACGTTTATATTTTTCTGTTCTGATTCCATATCATTGTTATCCGTCCACAGCTCGCACTGCATCATAACTGTCTGCACTGCATCATCCATTCCTTCCGGTGGATAACGATGCTTCTTGAGCAATCTCTTTATCATGATACGCATCTTTGCTCTTGCTGAATCACGCTTCTGCCAATCGATTGTCCGGTTCTTACGAAGTGTATCTGCCAATTCTTTTGTGATCGCAATAAGCTCTGCATTTTCATAAAAATCTTTAATTGCCTGCGGTTTTGTAAGTGCATCATAGAATGCCAGTTCATCCGCTGTAAGCCCCAGCTGTTCTCCCTCTTTGTTTGCAGCCGCAATCTGCTTTGCCAGATTTAGAAGTTCTTCAATCACTTGCTCATTCGTCAACATACCGTTCAGATAAGCATTCATTGCACGTTGAATGATCTCACTGAATTTCTGTGATTTTACAATATTGGTATGACGATAAATCTGCACCTGTTCAGAGATTAGCTTCTTCAATAATTCCACTGCTAGGTTTTTCTCTTTCATCTTTGAGATTTCCTCAAGGAACTTCGGATCAAAAAGCGAAAACTCTTTATCCACATCAGAAAACAGGTTAATCACACCCTCGCTCTGTACACTGGCTTTCAAAAGTTCGTTAATCCGGGCATTCATTTCAGGAAGAGAGATTTTCTTTCCCTCGCCTTGATTCATTAAACGTGTTACAAGCACACGTACCGACTCAAAGAACGCAGCTTCAACACGCATATCCTTTTCCACAAGCGAAGAGCATAACGACAATGCCTGTCTGAGAAGAAGTCCTTCCTTTAGAAAATCTTCCCGATCTTTTTCCTTATCTACCGCAACAATGAAGTTTACAGCACCACTAATTGCCTTGGAACGCTCCAAATCTGTGCCACAGATAAATTTAGAATAATCGTATCCATGGAATAAATCCTGGCAAATAGATAACTTTTCGAGGAATTTGGGGTAAGCAACTTTTGCTACATCTGTATCTCCATAATTTTTCTTATCACGAGCAGTATAGTCGTTCATTGCCTGTTTCAAGGCAGATGCAATACCCACATAGTCAACAACCAGACCACCTTCTTTATCGCCAAATACACGATTTACTCTCGCAATCGCCTGCATAAGATTGTATCCCTGCATCGGCTTATAAACATACATGGTCGCAAGCGAAGGAACATCGAATCCCGTCAGCCACATGTCTACAACAATGACAATTTTAAGTGGACTCTCGTTATCTTTAAACTGCTTTGCAAGTTCGTCTTTATGGCGTTTATTCCCGATAATCTTATTCCATTCTTCCGGGTCTTTGTTGCTGCTTGTCATAACAACAGCAACCTTTTCTGTCCAAGACGGACGAAGCTGTAAAATACGTTCATATATCTTCATAGCTATCGGCCTGGAATAAGCCACAATCATTGCTTTACCCGTCAACAGACTGGCACGATAATTTTCATAGTGATCGAGAATATCATTCACCAGAGAATTGATCGTCTTATCATTGCCAAGAATAGCTTCCATCTGTCCAAGTTCTTTCTTGCTCTTGTCGATCACTTCCGGATCAGCATTATTCGCCATAATGTCGTATTCCTGGTCAATGAGCTTTAATGTTTGTTCATCAAGTTTCAGCTTAATAACTCGACTTTCATAATATACCGGGCGGGTTGCGCCATCCTCCACTGCCTGCGTCATATCATAAATATCTATATAGTCGCCGAATACTTCACGAGTATTGCGATCTTTCATGGAAATAGGTGTTCCTGTAAACCCGATGAAAGTCGCATTCGGCAGAGCATTTCTGATAATACGAGCTGAACCGATTTTGATTTCTCCGGTTTTTGCATCGACCTTTTCCTTCAAGCCATACTGTCCACGATGTGCTTCATCTGCCATGACCACAATATTTCTTCGTTCAGAAAGACAGTCAAAGGACTCCTCAAATTTCTGCATGGTTGTAAAGATGATTCCATTTGCTTTTCTACCGTCCAACAGTTCTTTCAGATGCACACGGCTCTCAGCATGAACTGGCTCCTGACGCAAAAAATCTTTACATTTTGCAAACTGCCCGTACAGCTGGTCATCCAGATCATTACGATCGGTAATGACTACGATGGTTGGGCTGTCCAATGCATCCTGTAGGCGATGCGCATAGAAAACCATCGACAGAGATTTGCCGCTACCCTGCGTATGCCAGAATACACCACCTTTACCATCCGTTTCAGTAGCGTGCTTGGTAGAAGCCACCGCTTTATTAACCGCAAAATATTGATGGTATCCTGCCAGAATCTTAAACTGCTTTGTTCCTTCATTAGAAAAGCAAATAAAATTTTTTATGATATCCAGAAAACGTTCCTTTTCAAAGATTCCTTCAAAGAAAGTATCAAACTGAGCATACTGTGTATTCTCATAACTGCCGTCCTTGGTTTTCCATTCCATGAAACGGTCTTCGCCGGAAGTAATCGTGCCGGCCTTCGATGTCATAAGGTCACTCATAACGCAAATACAGTTGTAAATAAACATGGACGGAATCTCATGCATATAATTCCGGATCTGTGAGTACGCTTCAGATGCATCTGTTTCTTCACGGGACGGAGATTTCAGTTCCACCAGCACCACGGGCATGCCATTCAAAAACAACAGGACATCGGGGCGCTTGTTGCTATTCTCAATAAATGTCCACTGATTAGCCACGATAAAAGAGTTGTTGCCAGGATTGCTATAATCCACAAGATAAATAAGACCAGAACGTTCTTCACCTTTGATAAAATAACGCACTTCCACACCATGCTGCAAATAATCCATAAAAAGAGCATTTTTCTGCACCAGCTCGGCATTTTCAAAGTTTTTCAGTTTATACAGCGCATCTGCAATCGCATCCTCCGGCATGGTCGGATTCAGACGATGCAATGCTTCATACAGTTCCTCTTCATACAGAGGGCTTTTAAAGTCCCGCTCCAAATCTGGAGCATAGACATACCGATAGCCCATGCTCTGAAATAGCTCTATGACGGAATTTTCATAGTCTGCTTCGGTATAAAAGCCTGCCATATTCTTTCGCCTCCTTATATCAATGCAATCTGTTTTCTCAGCTGCTTTACAACTTTTTCTTGTGTTACAACATCATACGATTCTTTAAGCTTATCCAATGCACTATAAAGGTTATTCCTATATTTTTCTTCAGAAAATATTCCAGATAACTCTTCTAAAGGCATTGGATGTTTATCATTCTCCTCCTTCATCTTTTCAATAATAATCTGATATTGATACATTACGGCTAATGCGCTTTCGTAATCTTTTAGGAAGCTACTGTATAGTAATGCAACATCGCCTTTGAAAATGAGTTCAAATTCCATTGCCATACTTCTAAGTTCTTCACGTTTTTTCAAAAATTCCTTATGAAATGGCTGTTCCAACGGATGTTTAATAGCTTCTGCTTGACCTTCCATATATGTATTGTTGGTAAGATATATAAAATCAAAATCGTTAGTAAGCTGAGGTTTTGTTTCTCTTTTTTCTGAAAGCCATGTGTAATTTTCTTTGCAAAGAGAAATAAGACTGCTCACCAAATTATATGCTTTCAATCGGCGATCAAATAGTTGCTGTTTATTGCTCAGCTGTATTTGGTAAACTGATAGACCTAACGCAACGACAGCTGCAATGGATGTCATCACGGTACACCAAAAATTCCAATCTCTAAACATAGTGATTTCTCCCTTCAACAAATTTCAAACAATAATTTAGAGCAGCAAGCAGTTCTTCTGTTCAAACGCTGGTTTACCAACTTTGACAACAATTCAAGCAATTTAGTCGAAACTCAGTTTGGTTATATACCTAATTCATTTAGGCTGTTAAAGACTGGAGTATTACCTTTAGTGGTAACTGACTACGTTGCTAACGGTAGTTTTGCTTCGCTAAAAGCAAATGTAACTCTTTATCAAGAACCAAATTATGCTTATTTTGTACGCAATACTGATTTGAAATCAGGAACATTTGAAGTATTTGTAGATGAACATTCATATAACTTCCTCTCAAAATCCGTTCTTTATGGTGGAGAAATCATCATTTCAAATGTTGGCGATGTCGGAAGCGTATTTTTGTGTCCAAAGCTTAATAGACCAATGACGCTTGGCAACAACATAATTATGCTTCGTCCGGAACAGGATAACTTGCGATATTATCTATATATTTGGTTCAAATGGCTTTATGGACAATCACTTATACAAGGAATTAAAGGTGGTTCTGCACAACCTAAATTTAATAAAACAGATTTCAAGAACCTACCGATTTATCTACCTCCAGATGATTTATTGCAACGCTTTCATCAATCTGTTCAACCTATGTTTGAACTCATAGCAGAAAACACTGAAGAAAACCAGCGTTTGTCAGCATTAAGAAACACTTTGCTACCAAAACTTATGAATGGAGAGGTTGATGTCTCCGACATCGACCTCTAAGCCGCTAAATTATTGTTTATATCTTCGTTTGCTTCAATTTTTCTATCTATACTTGAAAGCAATGTACCTATTTTTTTCTGAACATTTAGTGGTGGACACAGAATAGCATATTGCGAAAAACTACTCTTATTTACAATAGGCACTGCTGTTGATGTTTTGCTATGAAAATTTAGCACTTTTCCAAGTTCAATCATTGCATAATAGATATAATCAACATCAAATTTGGTTTCATCTACAATTATCGAATTTATTTGCTGGTTTGTAACTGTTTCTTTTGTTGTAATGACAACTTTACCCAAGTCAGAACCAATGCAGCTTACACAAATAGCATTTGCGGGGAGTGTTGCGTTCTTTACGCTGTTTCTTCCTTCTTCTGTAATATGCTTTTTTGTGTCCCTAACATACTTTACAGACATATCATCTGATGGTGTAAGAAATGGAATGTTACCTCCATAATATGTACTATTTGATGTCTTGGGTGTCTTTCCAGTAATAACACGACCAATATCACCAACTTTTATTTCTTTCCATTCTTCCATCGATTTTACCTCTCTATCCAATGAATTTTCTGTGAGCAATCTTAACATTACTCTGTTTGACCATTGCATATTGCAAAGTCGTATCTATCTTCCTATGCCCTAAAAGCTGCTGAAGCTGCTCGATGGGCATTCCTTTATCTATTGCCATAGTTGCAAGTGTACGCCTGAATTTGTGAGGGTGTACCTTTTGCAGTCCTAATTTCTTTCCGTATTCTCTAAGTCTTACTTCAACTCCGCCGATTTTCAATCTTTCGTGCGGTGCTTTCAGTGAAACAAACAGGGCAGGGTTATCGTCTTTTCTGCTGTTCAAATAATTTTGCAAGTGTATTTTTGTCCTTGCGTCAAAGTAAACAACCCTCTCTTTACTGCCTTTACCAAACACAATACATTCTCTCTCGTTGAAATCAATGTCATTTCGGTTAAGCAGAACCATTTCTCCCACACGCATACCGGTGGAAGCCAGCATATCAATGATAGCCAAGTCTCTCGATTCCGTGCAGTTATCTCTCATAAGCTCCAACGCTTCATCGGAATAGGTTTCCTTAATGTTTGTTCCGGTCTTTACTCTATGGATTCGTCTGACCGGACTTTTCAATATATAATCCTCATCTTCCAACCACGAGAAAAAGCTGGAGAGGATACGTCGAATATTGTCTATCGTAACCTTGCTGGACTTCTTCATTTCCTGGTACCCGGTTAGGTATCCTCGAATATCATCGGTCACAATATGCTTTACATCTTTGTGCAACTCATCAAGCATAGCTTCGATAGTTGCCTTGTAGTATTTCAGAGATTTTTCGGAACAGCCCTCGATTCGCTTTGCCGATAGGAACAGCTCCACATAGTTCTGTTCCGAGTTTTTCTCTGCGTTTTGCTTTTCTGTTACTTCATACTTTGCAAGGGCATATTGCAATACCTCTTGCAGCTTTTCATTTTGTGCGTTATTCAGATATGACAGCATACCTTGAATAACATCTTTAATTAGGTCTTGTTTCATCGTCAATTCTCCTTTTTGTAAGTATCAAAGAGAACGACTACGCAACGGCTGTTCTTCGTAATCTCTCGCCGTTGTTGAGAGTTGTTTTTTTATTTTGTTTTGATTCGGTCTTTTCTATTTTTAGCAGTTTTAATCATATTATCTGCTTCGCTCAACCTCAAATCAAAATGTTTTTGCAAAAGTGCAGTGATTTCTTCATCTTTCAATTTTGAATCTACCAAAAGGTCTAAAGTTTTAATTAAACACATTTGATAACCAGAGTTAAACAAATACTCATCGTCGTTTTCTCTCTGTTCGACCAATCTTGATTTTACTTCGGATGGTATTTTCTTAAATTCATTAACTATTTCACTTTTTAAGCTCATAAAGATCTCCTTTCTATAAACAATAATTTAGCGTCTTAAATGGTGATTTCAGATACGTCAATTTCACCTGACATTAGTTTTGGTAATAGTGAATCTCTCAAGATAGCTAATCTCTTATTCTCTAGGGAATTATTTACTATTTGCCATATCATTGGAGATGTGATTTCATCAAATTCATCAAGAACTTTATTGTCTGGAAGATAAAGTTTGAATGCATCAAAATCTTTTTTTCCAATGTGTATAACCGTTGTTGCTACTTGTGTTTGTTCAATATGATTAAGTAAAGGTTTGAGTGTATATAACAAGAAGGCTTTTCCCTTTTGACGTTTGTTATTAAATACACATACTCGTTGATTTAGCCAAGCTTCTTCATTTCCCCAAATATAAGGGCGGAACTCACCATCCATACCAACAACGATGTCACCATATTGTAAAGAATATCCTTTAGGATGTTCTTCAGTAGTATAGGTAACAAATGCTTGTTCTTTCAAATCACGAATACGAATTATAGGTTTTCCTATCTTCTCTGTATTGAATAGTTTTGATTTGAAAGGTGCGCCATAAATTATGTTAGAAATTGAGTATATATCAGACTCAATCCAAGTTTCTGGTTTTATGCCATCGAAAGGTGTGTAGTCAACGAACCACGATTTATATAAAGCAGACATTTGTTGCTCTAAATTATTGTTTATTTGATTATTCAGTGCAATTTTATCGTCAATGTTGCATAAAAGTGCGCCGATTTTCTTCTGAATATCAAACGACGGAACTACAATATTTAGATTCTGTAGCACATCCGTCTGAACACGTTGGCGTCCCGAAGAACCAACCATAGATTTAATAGCTGGCTCTCTTACCTCATCACTGCACACAAGATAATACAGATAATCCTCATCTACATTTTCTTTAGCACGGAATACGATATACTCGGTTGACCCAAATCCTATCTCGCCTGAATCTAGAACATCAACCTTTGCCGTTTTTCCATTTTCAAGACATGGTGTTATACGTGCCATGATGGTATCCCCATTGCGGAATTTCGTTCCTCCTGTATATGTTTCCACCTCATATGAAGGAATATCACGGCAAAATGGCTGTAGCTTATCCATTGCGATTTTCTTTGCAACTGTGCCCTTAGGCAACGATTCGCGAGGATTAAATTCTGCGATATCAGAAAGTTTCCTACCTGTCCACTCAGATCTCATACCCAATCGCCCCCAGTTTCTTTCTGATCTCGTCCTCAAGCTCATGGGACTTTGCAAACATATCCGACAGTTCCGATGTCAGACGTGTCATCTTCTCCTCAAAAGGCTCTCCGTCATCCTCCTGCTCCTCGATACCGACATAACGCCCCGGTGTAAGGATGTAATCCTGTTTTGCGATATCCTCTAATGTTGCAACCTTGCAGAACCCCTGAACATCCTCCAATGTGCCGTTCTGGAACGCTTCAAAAGTATCGGCAAGTTTCTGAATATCCTCATCTGTGAAATCACGATGTTTTCGGTCAACCATATGTCCCATCTTGCGGGCATCAATAAACAGCGTCTTGCCTGACTGCTTTTTGCCTTTCGTGATAAACCACAGCGTAACCGGAATCGTGACGCTATAAAAAAGCTGAGTCGGCATAGCGATGATGCCTTCGATAAGGTCATCTTCGATGATGTTCTTTCGGATGTTTCCTTCACCACTGCTCTGTGTAGACAGTGCGCCATTTGCAAGTACCAGACCAATCTTCCCGTTCGGAGCAAGATGGTGAATCATATGCTGAATCCATGCGTAGTTGGCGTTACCTGCCGGCGGTGTGCCATACTTCCAGCGCCTATCCTCCAACAACTTTTCCTGATTCCACGGATGATAATTGAACGGAGGATTGGCAAGAATGAAGTCTGCCTTTAAGGTCGGATGCAGATCATTTGTAAAGGTATCTGCATTGTACGGTCCCAGGTCTGCATCAATGCCACGGATAGCCATGTTCATCTTTGCCATCTTCCATGTATCTGGATTTGCCTCCTGACCGTATACAGAGATCGAACCACGCTTATGTCCGTGTGCCTCGATAAATTTTTCACTCTGAACGAACATACCGCCACTGCCGCAGCAGCAATCATATACACGGCAATTATCAAACGGGCGAAGAATAGAAACCAGCGTTTTTACTACGCTTGACGGCGTATAGAATTCCCCACCTCCGACACCTTCCTTTTCTGCAAACTGAGCAATGCAATATTCGTAAGTACGGCCAAGTAGGTCTTCACTTGCCATAGTATCGCTCATGTCAATATTGTTTGTAAAAATATCAACCACATCACCCAGAATACGCTTGTCCAAATCAGGAGTTGCGTAATTTTTCGGCAATACATTTTTCAGTTTTTTATTTTCACTTTCAATGGCTCTCATTGCATTATCAATGACTGTGCCAATTTCCGGTGTATGTGCTTTGGATGCAATATTGCTCCATCGTGCTTCCTCCGGAACAAAGAACACATTGTCCATCTCATAAGCATCACGATCATCCTCAAATCCATCGCCTTCATCTACTAGCTTCTGGTGTTGCTTATCGAATGCCGCTGAAATATAACGCAGAAAAATGAGTCCGATGATAACCTTTCTATATTCCGCTGCCGGGATATGTCCCCAAAGAACGCAGGCTGCATCCCACAACTGTTTTTCAAAGCCAATGTTGGCATTTGTTTTCTCTGCCATTATAGTATCCTCCACATTGAGTATTTATCTTTCAAAATGTTCTGTCTCCATGAATTTATGATTTATTACTGCCATTCTACCATTCCCTAAATACTTATTCAACAATACATCTGTAATCAAGGATAAATTTCGACGATAAAATCCGAGTACATACGGAAATTGGTTGGTCGCCATTTTGACCTGCAAATATAAAAAACATCATAGGCAATAGCAAGGGAATAAGACACTCTTCAAAATCCCTATCATAGTTAGCACTCATTTCTTCTTGCCTATTTTTTACCGAAAATGTCCTGTAAACACAATGATGGCAACCGTTGGTATTTGCAAAATATGCTTCCCGACGTTATAATACAGCTGTTGTATCCAGAAACATTTACAGAACAGGGCACACATCAGCCCCGGAACGGAGAATCCCATGATAAAACTGATTGCCACCGATGTCGACGGGACACTGGTAAAAGACGGAACGATGCAGATCGATACCGAATACATGACTGTCATTAAGGAACTTGCCCAGAAAGGAATCATTTTTGCCGTCTGCTCCGGCAGACAGTTCATCAGCGAGCGGAAGCTGTTTGCGCCGATCAAAGATCAGCTGCTCTACATCACGGACGGCGGCACGGTCGTGCGCACCCCACAGGAGATTCTGATGGTTCACACGATGCCGCGCGACGTCTGGAGCGGCATGTGCCGCATGGTACAGGAACAGATGCCGCACTGCGACTGTTTTGTCGCCACACCGGACTACTGTCTCGCCGAGGACGCCGGAAGCCGCATGTTCCACTGGCTGCGCGATTCTTACGGCTACGATATCCGGGAGGCAGAGCGCCTAGCCGACATCCCGGAGCAGGACATCATCAAGTTTACCGTCTACCACAAATCCGCCTGCGAGGAAATGTGTGCGCCGCTCTTCACCCCGGCATGGAAAGACAAGGCACAGCTTGCAGCCGCCGGCAAAGAGTGGATGGACTGCAATCCGCTCGGTGCGAACAAGGGAACCGCGATCGAGTTCGTACAGAAGCATTTCGGCATTTCACCGGAAGAAACCTGCACGTTCGGGGACAACTTAAACGACATTGAGATGCTGCAGAACGCCGGCAGGAGCTACGCCGTCGCCAACGCCAGAGAGGAAGTCATCGCCGCGGCAAAAGATACCTGTGCGCCCTACTGGGAGAATGGAGTCCTCCAGATCTTAAAAACATTTTTATAACGAAAAAGAATCGTGTCCATCCAGCGGCAGTGCCCCGGCGTACACGGTTCTTTTTTATTTCTGCAGAAGTCCGCCGCCATATTGGATGCGGTTCCTGTCAATGAATTCTTTGGAACAAAATTTCTATTTTTCTTCATGCATGCCCCGGTCATCCATTTTCCTGTCTCTTTTGGCGTTCGACTGCGCGCCGCGGGTGTCCGCGGACAACGGACAAAGCGCCGGCTTTCTAGTCTCGCTAGGCAGACCGCTTCACAAAGTTCCGATCAGACCGCGCAATCCGAAACTCGGTGGCTGCCCGCATTCAAAACACGGCGGCAGACACCTCAGACAGTCGTTTGCGCGGTCCGATTTTGCTCATCGGTCTGCCAAGCGAGACACAAAAGCCGTCGAAAATGTCCGCCTGTCCGCGAACACCCGTGGCGCACTGTCGAACCTCAAAAAGACAGGAATCATCACTGATGGCCGGGGCATGCGTGTTAGAAAAATGAAATTTTGCGACAGAATACGTTGGCAGGAACTGCACCCAATATGCCAAACCTTCCCAACGCACAAAAAAAGAACCGTGTACGCCGCGCATCTGCCGCGGGACGTGACACAGTTCTTTTTCGTTATATTAAATGTTTAACAAATCGCTGAATACCTTCAGGGCACCGTCGGTCTCATGTGCAAGCACGCGCTTTGCCAGAACCTTTCCGAGCTGTACGCCTTCCTGATCGAAGCTGTTCACATTCCACAGGAAGCCCTGGAACATAATCTTGTTCTCAAAGTGTGCCAGAAGTGCTCCGAGAGACTGCGGGTTCACCTGCTCACCAATGATGATGCTGGATGGACGTCCACCCTCGAAATTCTTGTTGCGGTTCTCGTCGGATTTGCCGCATGCGAATGCCACGATCTGAGCTGCGACATTTGCGCAGAGCTTCTGCTGGCTTGTGCTGTCCTGGATCACAACATCTGTGCCGATCTGGCTGTTCTTAAAGCCGACAAACTGAAGCGGTACGATGTCTGTGCCCTGATGCAGCAGCTGGTAGAACGAATGCTGTCCGTTCGTGCCTGGCTCACCGAAGATCACCGGTCCTGTCGGGTAGTCTACCGGCTCACCGAAACGGTTCACCGACTTACCGTTGGACTCCATGTCAAGCTGCTGTAAATGTGCCGGGAAGCGGCTGAGTGCCTGGGAGTACGGAAGCACTGCCGTAGCCGGATAGCCCAGTACGTTGCGCTCGTAAACGCCGATCAGTGCATCGAGCATCTCCGGATTCTTCAATACGTCTTTGTTTGCGGAAAGCTGATCCTCTGCAGCAGCTCCCTCGAGGAACTGTGCGAACACTTCCGGTCCGAACGCCAGGGATAATACGGCACCGCCAACTGCGGAAGTGGAGGAGAAACGTCCTCCGATATAGTCATCCATAAAGAATGCCGCAAGGTAATCATCACTCTTTGCCAGCGGGGATGTCTCGCTCGTTACAGCAATCATATGCTTGGAAGGATCCAGTCCTGCTTTCTTTAACGCATCTTTTACGAAGGACTCGTTCGTCAGGGTCTCCAGTGTCGTACCGGACTTGGATACCAGTACGAAAATGGAATGTGCCACATCGGTGGAATTCAGCACTGCTGCAGCATCATCCGGGTCTACGTTGCTGATGAACTTCGCTTCCATCTTGAACTTGCCGTTTTTCTTCGCCCAGTTCTCAAGTGCCAGATACATCGCACGCGGACCGAGGTCACTACCACCGATACCGATCTGAACAACTGTTGTGAACTTTTCTCCTGCCGCATTGGTGATCTCGCCGGAATGTACCTTGTTGGCAAAATCAGCGATTCTCTCCTGCTGCTCTACATAGAAGCTGCGCTTATCCACACCGTCTGCCGTCACAGCATCACCGAGCTGTCCTCGTGTCATGTGATGAAGCACCAGACGCTTCTCACCGGTGTTGATCACCTCACCATTGTAAAGTGCCTCAAACTTCTCCGCAAGCTGTGCTTCCTCAGCCAGCTTTACAAGTGCTGCAAGCACCTTATCATCCACCTGCTTGGCTGCATAGTTGTAAGAAAATCCGCCAGCCATCGGCACACTGTAATTCTTCACACGGTCAGCACCGTTCTCTCCGGACATTGCCTCGACAAGATTCACACGTTCCATTTTGGAAAGCTCCTTGAAAGAAGCAAGGGTATCCAAGTTGTTCCAGGTAACCATAATAGATTCCTCCTATCTATTCTTGCACATATTCATATTTTATTGATCGTAGTGATTATACTATTAAATGATCTCAAGTTCAAGTAAAACGGCGGAGAGCCAATCGCTCTCCGCCGTATAATGATTTATTTTGCGGCAGCCGGATTCAGTTTCTTCGTGCGGATATCCTCCTGCAACATGGCGAGGAAGTCTTCCATGGATACCGTCGTAGACTGCTGCTCTCCGTGAAGTCTGTAGCTTACCGTCCGGTCTGCCACTTCGTTCTTGCCGAGAACCAGAAGATACGGAACTTTTTCCATCTGTGCCTCTCTGATCCGGTAGCCCAGCTTCTCGTTTCTCTCATCGATCTCCACACGGATTCCGTTATCCTCAAGGTATTTGTATACCTCGTGAGAGTATGCATTTAACTCCTCATCCTCATTCTTGACCGGAAGGATCTTTGCCTGTACCGGTGCGAGCCAGAGCGGCAGGTTTCCTTTCGTCTCCTCCAGAATGTAAGCCATGAAACGATCCAGGGAACCAAGGATTGCTCTGTGAAGAACGACCGGTGTCTTCTTCGTTCCGTCACTGTCAATGTAGGTCAGGTTGAACTTCGCCGGCAGGCAGAAATCCAGCTGGCAGGTGGAAAGCGTGTATTCGTTGCCGATTGCCGGTTTTACGTTGACATCCAGCTTCGGGCCGTAGAATGCCGCCTCGCCGATCTCCTCTGTATACTCGATGCCGATATCGTTTAATACCTTTCGGAGTGCATTCTCCGCCATATCCCACATAGCGTCATCGTCGTGATATTTTACCTTGTCCGCCGGATCTCTCAGGGACAGTACACAGCGGTAATCGGTGATATTGAAGTCTTTGTAGGTGTCAAAAATCAGTGCCACCACGCTGGCAAACTCAGACTCGATCTGCTCTGGTGTTACGAACAGGTGCGCGTCGTTCTGGCAGAAATGTCTTCCTCTCTCAATACCCTTTAACGTACCGCTCGCCTCGAAACGGAAGTCGTGCGCGATCTCACCGATACGGATCGGCAGATCTTTGTAGGAGTGCATTCTGTTTGCATAGATCATCATGTGGTGCGGGCAGTTCATCGGACGCAGAACGAAGGACTCTCCCTCCACTTCCATTGCCGGGAACATGTTCTCCTTATAATGATCCCAGTGACCGGAAGTCTTGTACAGACCAACCGTGCCGACACACGGTGTCATAACGTGCAGATAACCGAGCTTTCTCTCTTTTGCCTTGATATAATTCTCAAGCTCCTGCCATACGGTATAGCCCTTCGGAAGGAACATCGGCAGTCCGCGTCCTACCAGATCGTCGGACATAAACAGCTGCATCTCCTTGCCGATCTTTCTGTGATCGCGCTCCTTTGCCTCCTCCAAAAGCTTCAGATGTGCCTCCAGCTCCTCAGCTGTCGGGAAACATACACCGTAAATACGCTGCATCACGTGGTTGTTCGCATCGCCCTTCCAGTACACGCCGGAATATTTTACCAGTTTAAAATTCTTGCAGAGCTTTGTATTGTCTACGTGCGGTCCGCGGCAGAGATCTGTAAAATCGCCCTGATCGTAGACGGAGATCGTTCCATCCTCCAGGTCGCTGATCAGATCCAGCTTGTACTCGTCGTTCTTAAAAAGCTCTAATGCCTCTGCCTTTGAGATCTCACGTCTGTAGATCTTTTTGCCCTCTTTGCAGATCTTCTTCATCTCTTTTTCGATCGCCGCGATCACGTCATCGTTGACTGCGTTCTCGCCAAGATCGATATCATAATAAAATCCTTCCTTTACGACCGGGCCTACCCAGAACTTTGCTTCCGGGTATAAGTGCTTGACTGCCTGTGCCATTACATGCGCGCAGGAATGATTGAGTGTGTTCAGTCTCTCATCTGCTTTAAAATCTACCATTTTCTTCCTCCTTGTTCTGCGTCCGGGTGCTTTTTCCGGACGAAAAAAATCCCCCATACAGACCTGTGCCTGTATGAGGGACGAATATACTGTATCCGCGGTTCCACCCTGCTTATTCCCGTAAAACCATGCCGGACTGCCGGATCCTCTCGGATCACGCATCCCACTGTCGGGAAATCACTCGTTTGATGATAACGGAATCACCGGACCGGATTAGGGCCGCTCGGAGGTGGTCTTCCCAGGGCTTTCTTCCAAGATGCTTCCACCGTATGCATCTCTCTCTGTAGGGTGCCGCACTGGTACTCTTCTCTTCTTCGCGCTGCTTTAGATTCTATTTCAAAAAATCAGAACTGTCAAGGTGTTTGCAGCGAATTTCCGAAAACAATCTGCTTTCCCCACCCTGCATAGTGGCTTACCGTCCGCTCATTGCAGCGCCGCCGCCCAGATCAGCCCGGTCAGCTCGTGCACCGGTTCCACCGTCAGCACATGCTGAATGTGAAATGGCTCCTGATTGTATTTTTCTCCTTTTCGCCGTGCCCCTCTAGCCTTCCACAATCTCGTACTGCATCAGCTCGTATTTCAATCTGCTTCCTTCCATAATCTCCGCCGGAAGCAGTGCCCGCGCCACAAGCTTCAAATCTTCTGACGGGATATCCGTTCTTCTTAAGTTCGCGTAGTCTCCATCGATCGAGACCACTTCATAATACCATGTCTCCATTGTTCTCTCCTTTGTAACCTCTTTCTATTCCGCATCCCGCGCCGCTGTTAAAACCGCAGACCGCATTTCGGACAAAATTCATAATCCTCCGTGGTCGTAAAACCGCAATTTCTGCACTGTTTTGTAGTATTCCAGCCGTTTCCACGATTCCCCGGATGCACCGGACGCAAATGTTGTGGCAGAATCTCGACATCCCCGCCGCGCGCAATCCGTTTTCCAATCTCCGCGTCCAGCTCATAGAGCGCATTGCAACAGCTCGCCTGCACATAGTAGTGTCTGTTCCATTTTATGCAGGGGATAAAGAAAATCGAAAGTACGGTGTATGTCATGAACACCTGATATCTGCCGTAAGCTCCGCAGGCACCGCAGGTCATCATCTGGTGAAAATCAAAATCTTTTCTCCCGTCCGTAATTCCCATAATAAAAAACATGTGTCCTCACGCTCCGTTCTCTTGCCGTTTGTTATCTGTTATTATAGACATATCCATCGATTGTTACAACGATAATCTTGCAAAACCGTCCGGATGATATACCGCGCTCATTGCGCCTGGATTTCATGTGGGTTCCACCCGGGTTCCGCTTGGATTTCGTTCGGATTTCATGCAGATTCCGCCTGGCTTCCGCTTGGATTTCGTTTGGATTTCGACAAATAGCGACATTTTTATTGACATCTTTTTTGCCCCGTCCTAAAATAGCCTTAATAAAAGGGAGTAGTTTTCATCTTCGGATGCGCCAGACGCTGCGCGCAGAAGCTGAAATAATAATCGTCATCACGCCGCAAGGCCGGTTATTATTGTAAGTAACGAGACTTTTATCACTCATTTTTGATGCGATAAAGGTCTTTTTTTATACCCATTTCTTTGTCGCAGGAAAGGAACACGTATGGAATATGTATTGTTACTCATCGGTTTTGTACTCTTAGTCAAGGGCGCGGATTTCTTTGTGGAGGGAAGTTCCTCGCTTGCCAAAATCTTAAAGGTGCCCAGCGTCATCATCGGTCTTACGATCGTTGCCATGGGAACCAGCGCTCCGGAGGCATCCGTCAGCATCAACGCTGCGCTTGGCGGCAGCAACGATATTGCCATCAGCAATGTCGTCGGATCGAATATATTCAACGGTCTGGTTGTGGTCGGAATCTGCGCCTTTTTGTCCGGCTTTCAGACGAACGCGGAGATCTTAAAGCGGGACATGCCCGTCAATATTCTGGTCACGCTGATTCTGTGCCTCATGTTTCTCGATGGAACGCTTGGCCGCGTCGAAGGTTTTCTTCTTCTGGCAGGAATGGTTCTCTACATCACATGCATGATCCGTTCCGCCCTGCGCAACCGTGAAGAAGGCGAGGTCTGTAAGGTATTGCCGCTTCCGAAAAGTATCCTCTTTATGGGTGGCGGACTTGCCGCTGTCATCTTCGGCGGCGATCTGGTCGTCGACAACGCCTGCATCATCGCCGCAAACTTCGGAGTCAGCCAGAATTTTATCGGATTGACCATCATCGCCATTGGCACTTCCCTGCCGGAACTCGTCACCTCGATTGTGGCAACCAGAAAAGGGGACAGCGGTCTGGCGCTCGGCAACGCGGTCGGATCGAATCTCTTTAATATCCTGTTTATCCTCGGCATGTCCGCTGCCATCTCGCCGCTTCATGTGCTCGGCGAATCAGTGATCGACTGCGTCCTGCTGCTCTGCAGCGGTATCCTGCTGTTTGTTTTCGCGAGAACCAAACGTTCCATGAGCCGTGCGGAGGGCGCCGTCTGCGTGCTATTGTATGTCGCCTACACGGCATATCTGTTTGTAAGATAAGAACACCGTTTCCTCTTACTCGAAGGAATTGTCGCAATAAGCATATCGCGCTTTGCTTTGATAAGTAATATTATAAGAAACGCACTTGGGGATTTCATGTGGAAATGCAGATGGAATATTCGTTGGAGAAAAATGTGTGCATTTCTTCCTGCTCAATGTTTGCATCGAATTCCGTGTCTCTTCCACGTTTGGACACTCCCGGAGTGTGTCCGACAAATCAGAGACAATGGGCGAACTTTCTAGTGGCGGCTAATGCCGCTGCTTCATAGACATTATAAAATCGCGCGAACCGAAACTCGCTGCCATCTGCTATTGAAAATAAGGCAGATGGCAACTCAGACATCGGCTTCGCGCGATTATGTTTTATTCAGCAGCGGCAAAAGCGCCACACGAAAGTTCTTAAATTGTCTCATGATTTGCGGACACAGTCCGTGGAGTGCTCCAAACTTGGAAAGACACGGATCATCGAGGATGCAAACATTCGGCTGGTTAGAAATGCCACATTTTTTGAACCGAATATCCATCTGAATTTCCAGCTGAAATCCCACGGTGTGATCTTCTAATAATATTACTTATCAACCCAAAAGAGTTCTATGCTTATTGCGGCAATTCCACAGGTCTATCCTTAAACTAATCCCATGAGACTCGGAACCCCGAGGGAGAGTCCCGGTACAAAGGTTACCAGAAGAAGCATCACGATCAGTACCAGGAAGTATGGAATAAGCTTCGGAGTTACTTCCTCAATCGATACATGTCCGATACCGCATCCGACAAAAAGTACGGAGCCTACCGGCGGTGTGATATTTCCAAGGCACATATTGAAAATTAACATTACGCCAAACTGGATGTCGCTCATGCCAAAGCTCTGTGCAATCGGCAGGAAGATCGGTGTAAAAATCAAGATTGCCGGTGTGATATCCATGAACATACCGATGATCAGCAGAATAACGTTCATCAGAATGAAGATGACATATTTGTTTGTGGATACCGAGAGCAACGCGCTGCTGATTGCTGCCGGGATTCCGGAATAAGCCATCACGAATGACATCGCGGAAGAAGCAGAAATCAAAAACAGGATGATTCCGGAAGTCTTGGCAGAGTTCAGGAGAATCTCCATAAATCCCTTGAAATCGATACTCTTGTAGATGATTGACAGGATGAGGCAGTAAAGAACTGCAATACCTGCACCTTCCGTTGCCGTAAAGATACCGGATACGATACCGCCGATAACGATAATGATCAGCAGCAGGGACGGAATGGCATCCCAGATCGTCTTTGCAACACTGATGGATTTGTCACGGCCGGTCGCCTTGATGCCCATTTTTTTCGCATAGATGAATGCAACCACCATACAGCCAAGACCCATGAGGATACCCGGAACATATCCAGCCATAAACAGCGTGGAAATGGATACGCCGCCGGCTACGGTAGAGTAAACGATGAATGCAGAGGTCGGAGGAATCAGAAGTCCGGTCGGTGCGGAAGCAATGTTGGCCGCCGCCGAGTAAGCCGGATCATACTCCTGCTCTTTTTCAATCGGGCTGATACATCCACCCATTGCAGATGCAGCCGCTACGGAAGAACCGGAGAGCGCTCCAAAGAGCATGTTTCCAAGAATATTGGCCTGTGCCAGGTTTCCCGGAAGTTTTCCCACGAAAAGCTGTGCAAAATTGACAAGCCTCTTTGCGATACCGCCATTGTTCATGATGTTACCGGCAAGGATGAACAGCGGAACCGCCAGCAGGGAAAAACTTTCGATACCGGAATTCATCTTCTGCATGGTAATAAACGTAATCTGATCCCAGGAAAGGGTAGACATTGCGGTTACGATGGAAGATACAATAATACTTACAGAAATCGGAACACCCATGAACAGCAGTACGCCGAAAACGACAAACAAAATGATAGTTGTTAGTACGATATTCATTTTTTCCCTCCTTATTCTTCTACTTTGTTTCCGGTAATGTCTTCGTAGAGATTAATAATCTGTGCGATGATGATAAAGATGCCGGAAATCGGTGCGATGGAATATACCAGCGTTCTCGGAACTCCCAGAAGTGCGGAGAATTCCGCCCTTGCAGACACTGCCAGCTTATAACCGCCAATCGTGATTACAAAGATTGCAAGGAGTAGAATCAGCGCATCAATGAAGATAACCAGAATCTGATGCGGTCTTCCGGTCAGTTTATCTCTTACCAGGGTCAGTGCCATATGCTCTCTGGTGGAAAATGCATAGGCCGCGCCGATAAAGCCGGTCCAGATCAGCGAGTACTTTACCAGTTCCTCGGTAAATGCCGCCGGGCTGTTGAGGACGTATCTGGTAAATACCTGCCACAATACCAGGAAGGTCATGAACGTCAGAAGGACTGCGCAGCAAGCCGCGAGAACTTTGTTCATATATTTCTTAATCGTGCCTAAGGTCTTAGCCATTTTTTACTCCTCCTCTTCTCTGATTCCATCAATTCTATCCAGCAAATCCGCAACTCCCGGATATTCTTCGCGGTATTCATCGATCATTTCCGCCGTCGCTTCACGGAAAGCTTCCTTATCTACATCGTAGACAAATTCCACACCCATATCTTCCGCTTCCGTAATTGCTTCATCCACAGCCTGATCCCATGCTTCCTTGTGCCATTCGGTCGCATCGTGCGCACATTGCAGGATGATTTCCTGATCCTCCGGAGCAATATTGTTCCATACTTTTGCTGACATGACCATCACGTCAGGAATCATCGCGTGCTGGTCAACAGAGTACACCTTGCAGACCTCGCCGTGCTTACCTGTGGTCAATGCCGTCTCATTGTTCTCGGTACCATCGATAATGCCGGTGGAAAGTGCCGTATAAACATCACCATAGGACATTGCCACCGGAGTTCCGCCAAGCGCTGTCAGCATATCCGTCTGCGACTTCATATCCTGTACACGGATTTTTAATCCCTTTAAATCTTCCGGCACACGGATTGCCTTGTCTTTGGTGTAGAAGGAACGGGCGCCGGACGTAAAGTAGGTAATCGTCACAAATCCGTCTTCCTCGGAGGAAAGGAAGAAATCCTGCATGTCCTCAGAATCCATAATGTCGTAGAAGTCTTCGGTATCATTGAAAATGTACGGAAGGCCGAACGTATTGTAAGCTTCGTTATAGGTGGCAAGACCCGGTGCGGAAACCTTGGTCATTGCGATTACGCCTGCCTGCAACTGCTCTAAGTTCTCTGTCTCAGAACCAAGCTGTCCGTTCGGGAAAATGTTGATAATGATGCGTCCGTCGGTCTTCTCTTTTACCTCATCCGCAAACTGCGTCATGGCAATATGTACGGTGTGCGTCTCGGAAAGACCGTGTGCCAGAGTCAATACCATCGGATTCTCTGCCGTTGCCTCTGCACTGCTGGAAACTCCGGAGTTTGCGCCACAGCCGCCTGCCGCAATTACGGTCGGCAAAACGAGCGCTGCCGCCAAAATGAGGGCGATGTTCTTTTTCATTGCTTTTGTTCTCCTTTTCCTTTTTTATTTTAATTTAAATTACATTCCAATCATATCGAATACCTCAAAGGAAATCATCACCTGATGATCCTTTTTCGGATTCGGGTACTTCACCTGTACCGACTTTAAGCTCTGGCTGTAATACCAGCCGGTCTGCGCTTCTTCAAATTTGCGTCTGTGAAGAAAATGCGGAACTTCCACACCGTCAATCTGAACATAGAACGGCGCTTTTTCCCTGTGTACCACATCCAGATACATCGTGTCCACGGTATTCTCATAATTTCCTTCATAAGTGAAGTCCACACAGGTTCTGACTCCTGCCGTCACTTTAATATTGGTCTTAAGATATGCCCCGTTCTGGTACTCATTGGTCTTTCCGTCATCGTCATATACGGTAAATTCAGAATCTACGTCCGGCGCCATAAGAATATGAAGTCCGGTTACCGTCTCATGCATCAGGTTGTAGATCTGATTCTCCGCCATCGGAATAATCGCACCGCTCTTGATGTAAAGCGGAATGGAACTGATATCGACCGGCACCTCGATTGTCTGTCCCGGCGCATACTCTTCTCTGGTATAAAAATCATAGAAGCGAACGTTCTCATCCCCCGTCTGCGGCAGGTAAATGCTTCTGGTCTTTGCTCCCTTTTCCACAACATTAGCTACCAGGAGTGAATCGCCCCACATAAAATCTACGCCTTCATTGTAGGTCTTCGGGTCATTCTGAAATGCCATAAACATCGGCTCCATAATCGGAAGACCGGTCTCATGCGCTCTGCTCTCCAGAGAATACAGATACGGAATCATGCGGTAGCGGAACTTGATTGCGTCCCGGATATACTGCTTCTTGTCCGTGTACATCCACGGTTCCGTTACCGTATTGTCGGTGTTGGTCGAGTGGATGGAAAATCTCGGCATAAAGATACCGTTCTGCACCCAGCGGACGAAAAGCTCCGGTTCCGGAGAAACACCATAGAAACCTCCGACATCGCAGCCGTGGTTTGCGACTCCGGAGAGTCCCATTCCGAGAATGGTTGCGATATTGTATTTTAACGTATCCCAGCAGGTCAGGTTATCGCCTGCCCACACCTGTGCGTATCGCTGGATTCCGGCATGTCCGGACCGGCACACGGAAAACGGGCGAACCGATGGATTGTACTCCGTCACCGCTTCATTGGACAGCTGGCACATCAGGTTGCTCATAACCGGCTTCATCGTACCAATCGTGCTGCCTTTTCCCTCAAAATATACTCTGGCATCCTTGTCTACCATGGAATCGTATTCACAGTTATCGTTCCATACAGACTCGCAGCCATACTGGATCAGCCCCTGCTTCAGATACTCCTTCCAGTTCTTGCGGTTTTCTTCTTTGGTAAAGTCGACGAAAATTCCGGTTCCGCCCCACCAGGTACCAATTCCCGGCTCATCCGTTGTGCTGTCGAGGACGAACATCTTCTTTTCCTTCATCTCCTCCAGGAGTGGATGAACGAGAAGCATTCCCGGCTTTACATTCGGGGAGACAACGATGCCCTCCTGCTTCATCTTTGCAAACCAGTCCGCCGGATCCTTGAATCTTTTATAATTCCAGGTAAAGCTGCATCTCTTGATGCCTTGCTCTGTCTCGACGGCACAGTATCCGGAAGAAAGCTGGAAACCATCCACCGGAATGCCCTCTTCCTTGGTGGTGTCAATGAATTCCAGAATTGCATCGTCACAGTTTTCCGGCAGTTCCGGATAGTACATTGACGATCCCAGATATCCGAATGCAGACTTCGGAAGAAGTACGGACTTTCCTGTCAGATCGGTGTAGCGCTCAATGACCTCCCCGATCGACGGTCCCGCGATCAGAAATAAATCCACATCGCCTGCATCCGCACGGAAGGAAGAATAACGGTGCCAGTAATTCCGCTTCTCGCGTCCCATATTGAAGTCACATTCTGCCGTGCTGTGATAAAAATATCCGACGGCTTTTTTCGTGCCGCGCTGCAGCTTAATGTAGAACGGAATATGCTTGTACAGAGAATCGGTCTCCTTCGCATTGTATCCCATCGCATCTCCGGGAGCCATGTTCATATATTTCTCTGCTTTATTGATCTCGCCGCCTTTTTCACCAAATCCGTAAAAATAATCGTCATCCTCGATCTGGCTGGTATGAATGCGGCGCCTGTTAGAATCCTCACGGTACGCAAGCTCCGGAATATCCGCATGAAGCATGGTTCCTTCTGCATCATAGACACAGATGCGGAACGGATCTTTTTCCACTTCCACACGGAGCTTTTTTCCGGTAATCACTGCCCTGGTCTCACCATCCACCAGTGTAGATTCCGCCACGGTAATCCGCTTCCGGTAATCCTTCATCAGTTCATCTGTGCGGGATTCCCACGCGGTTGTTACCAGACTGTAGGACGCTTCATCCCAGTCTCCGTCAAAGCCCGCCCGGATACGGATGATATCATCCGTAAGGAACCATACACGAATCTCCACTGCATCTGCAGCAATCGAATAATAATGATTCTGTGCTGTGACAGCACCTGCTTTGTAACATACTTTCACGAGTTTTCCTCCTTTGGTTTTGTAACTCTTTTTCTTATTGTCTATATCCGGTTCATTCAGATCTGTTTTCCTTCTGTCATCATCTTACAAAACCTCAGGTTCAATAACTATACAGACTTTGTTCAAAATCGCACTTTTTTTTACATATCTTGCACTTGTTGCATTTTCGCTTTATAATTTCTATAGAAACAGAGTTTTTTATTTTCTATGAGGTGCCTTATGATTGATGTTGCACAGACAAGTATGGCAGCCGGTGCAGCCTGCGCCATCGCCCAGGTAACCGGCGTCAATGACAATATGTCGCAGTCTCACTATCACGATTATTTTGAGCTGTATTTTCTCGACAGCGGGGAGCGCTATCATCTGATGGATGACAAGCTCTTCAAGCTTCAGGCCGGGGACTGTATTCTCTTCCCTCCACAGACGATGCACCGTTCCTACGGTGACCAGGATATGGCATTTTCGCGGGTGGTGCTGTATTTCCGCCCGAAGACGATCACCTCGGCGGATCTTCTTCATAAGCTTCTCCACTCGCAGGTGGTTTACCGTCCTGACAGTCAGGAGATCCACCAGCTGCGGCGTATCATCTATGCCATGGAAGAGGAGCAGCATTCGCATCTGGACTGCCACGACGAATGTATGCAGTCTCTTTTGAACCTGATTATGGTGCAGCTTCTGCGCATGAATCAGGAGAGCACCGGCATCCTCCGCGAGACCCGGGTTACCAAAGTGATTCAGTATATCCATAACCATTACGCAGAAGATATCACACTCAAAGACCTCTCCGAGCGTTTTTATGTCAGCGAATATTACCTCTGCCGGGAATTCAAGAAAAGTACCAAGCGCACGATCGTGGAGTATATCAAGCAGACCCGCATCATGAACGCCAAGCGGCTCTTCATGGAAACGGACCGGAATGTCACCGAGGTCGCCAGAGAAACCGGGTTTTCCAACCTGACACATTTTAACCGGGTCTTCCGGGAAGTCGCGGATGTTACACCGTCCGAGTACCGGAAACGCTGTCAGGAGCTGCACCGCTGACGCGTCGCCAAGCAGGGGGCTTGTTTTCCCTCTTATTTTTCATAAATATACGAAAACGGGGCGGCAGAGAAACATTTCCCTGCCGCCCCGTTTTTATCGCGTAACATCTGTGCTTGCAAATCTTCTGCCATTGGAATATTGGCAAATCAGTTCATAATATAGTGCACTCTGCTCTCCTCATACCGGTCTTCCTGCGCTCTCTCCTCTGCCGGGTAACCGCAGGGAACCAGCGCAAATGCATGAAGGTCCTCGGGAATATCCAGCACTTCCCGCACCGCTTTCATTCTGCCTTCATCCGGCGAAATTCCCATCCAGACCGCGCCAAGCCCAAGCTCGTCCGCCTCCAGCAGAAGGTTCTCCACCGCCGCGCTCATATCGATATCAAAATATTCCGGCGCAATCCCCTTAGACCGGAAGCACGGCACAAACACGACCGGCGCGTCCTTCGCACATTTTGCATAAGGCGAAGCCTCTGACAGCCGCTCGATCACCGCCTTGTCCTTCACCACATAAAATTCCCACGGCTGCTGATTGCACGCGGACGGAGCCGCCATCGCCGCTTTTAACATCAGCTCGATTTTCTCCTGCTCCACGTCCCTGTTCTGATATTTTCTAACGCTGATTCTGTGAAAAATACTGTTCATCCCGTATCCCTGTCCTCTCTGCATGTTCCGCCGGCGTTCTTCCCTTCTCTTACCTTCTGCCATGCGCAGCTGTCTCTGCCGCGCTCTGTCTTATGTCCGGTACTCCATGTTCCGGCTGTCCATACTTTTTATCTGTAATCTTCCGACACTTCCATGTACTCCCGGCTGCGATACTCCTCGTTTAGTTCCCGCAATTCCTTTTCGCCATATCAATACTCCTTTCCGATCTCATCCTCAATGCCATACATTTTCTTAAACCGTTCCAAATCCGCCGGCCCCTTAATCAGCATCACTTCCTCGATCTTTCCCGTATGAAGATCCTTGAAACCGGCAATCTGCTCGCCGTTGCAGATGCTCGCCTTAATCACCGGCTTTTGGCTGTCTTTATCATAAGTCTGTGCGGGAATTTTTTTCTTAAACAGTTTCGTTGTGGTCACCTTCTTTCACGTGGAATGATTATGTCTATTTCTTTTCCCTTAAGTACGATTACAAAAACATTCATAACTCATCCTTCGTATCCCGCATAAAAGTCATTGCGCATTTTGTAAATCATACTCGCAAATATATCCCATTTTCCCAGTGTATTGCGGTGATGTTTCCAAAAGATTATCTGGTGCCTCGAATACATAAATTTGATTTGTTTCTTTATTATACTTTACCAGACCACAATCCGTTTCATCTCGTTCTGGTTTCCATTCCTGTTCACTATATGCATAATCTGGCCAGTGATAATCCCAAAAATCATACCTTGACGGCATAACATTCTCGTAGCTTCCGTCAGAATTAATCCAACGAGATACATAAAATGTATCTCCAACCCATTCACTGCTTCTAAAGCCAACAAATAGCGCATAGCTTTCCATCCCTTGTTCCCGCATCTGAGCAGCTATCGTGTTTGCTTCTTCATTACAAGTAATGGTTGCAAGATATCCACCTTTTTGCTTACAGGCTTCCTGCGCTTCATCCCATGTAGTATCTGCTGCAATGAATTCATACCGGTGATCATAAGAAGTCCATTTACCTGTCTTAATCTGGTACACAAATTCGTTATATGTTTTGAAATTATCAGGATATCTGCTCTGCTCCAAATCATAAAACTCCGCAACCTTCGAATCAAATGTTTCTTCGCTTACCTGTTCACCTTCCCACTCATAGGTAAGTGTATCCGGAGAATTCTCATCCGTAAAACATGCTATACCAGATCCGATAACTGTAAATTCCCCGTTTTCGTATTTTGTAATATCTAGCGGATAAAAACCCATATGACCCGTGTTAGTATAAACCAATCCACTTTTTTCAATGTACTGTGATCCAATTCTCGAGAAATATCCCTCGACTATTTCACCATCATAGTACCCAATAATAGCTTGTCCCGAAGCCTCAATACCTGTATCAATGAACATTTCTGGGATATCATCATCATCTAAATAAATAAACGTAAAAGAAACTTCTCGCGCGCAAGGCGCTACTTCCGTATTAAGATAATCCAAATACGCTTTTCTCCAGGCATCTTCTGGGTCGGACTGCGCTAACCCTTCCAGCGTTTCTGTCCCTTCAGATGACTCGTTTGGTATTGAAGATTTCTGTTGTTCAGACGTTGTATCTCCCGTTGACATTGAGCCGCATCCTACCAATGATGAAAAAACAAATATAAAAACAATCCATCTCATTTTTTCCATGTTATTCATCCCCTTAGATGATGATTTATATTTTTACGCATCAAATGCATTTTTTGATAATTATTATACTAAAGTTCCAACTAAAAAGCACCCCATAATGATGCCTTTCGTTTTGATTGAAAATTTCATCCACCGCTTTCTGAATATCTCCTTTTCCACGAGCCGTTTCTATAATATTCAAAACTCTACTCTGACTCTCGCTGATGAAGGGTGATAAGGTGATCAAGATTGGAGAAATAGGCTCCAACCTCACTTTGTTCGTCCAGTGATGGTAATCCTGCACACAACTCCACCATCAACCACAAACACGACTTTCCCTTTTGCTTTATCGCTGATCTTATCATAAAGTCTGCCGGCACTCATAGACTCACCTTTTACAGTGAATGGGCTGTTCGCTACATATCCGACCTTCCCAAGTCCTTTCACTTTTACTTGTATTGCCTCTTTGTCATACTCATTATCCGGCTCTTTTACAAGTTTCACTTTCATACCCTTTTTCATAAAATCACTGCCAAAATAATGCCTGCAACCAGCTATTGTAAAATACATCTCATCCATAATAACACCTCCGCTTAAATTAAAGGATCATCGTTTCTTTCTGATCTCATCGTACTATATCAGCTGTCCCATAATCATCCCTTACACATCGAATCTCTGTTCATTAATTGTATTTTTAAACGCTAGATTTTGCTTGCAACTACGATTGCAAACTAGCAATTGCTTTTGCAAAGGCTTA
>OKWN01000134.1_pt1 | contig 70451 bp, 70 predicted proteins | sample 1607151 | NCBI WGS metagenome assembly OKWN01 (sample SAMN07501046, study PRJEB24779) | human gut metagenome | isolation source: stool | host: human infant | place: USA: Pittsburgh, PA | reverse complement strand
TATTTTTGCTTATGGAATATATAGAGTAACGGAAGATGTAAAGGCCGAAATAGGTGTTTCACAAGGAATATCCATATTAAAGACTGATATGGGGAAGCATATGTTTTTAGAGCTTCAATTACCTAATTTTATATATGCTTTATCAAATTTACTTATGATTTTGGCTTTGATAGGGTGTGCATTTTATAGCGTATTAATATGGTATAGAGATTTTTCAAGCAAATCAAAATCCATATATACATTATTTATGTTACCAGAAAATAGATTTATTATATTCATTTCAAAATTAATAACAATGCTTGCATTAATTTATAGCATAATATTCGTTCAGCATTTATTATGGGGAATAGGAGCTTTTATAGTAAATAAATATGCTAATATAACAATTATAAACATGATATATAGCATAAATAATATACATAGATATGGTATTTTTGAAATATCAGTGCCGATTTATCCTGTAGAGTATTTAATGATATTTATAATTGGTCCAATAGTAGGTGTATCTTCCATATTTGCAGCAACTCTTATTTCTAAGTCCATAAAAAAAATAGGTGGAGTCTTAGGAATTATATACATAGTAAGTCTAGCAATGGTATATTTAGCTACAATAATAGGCATCTATGAATACTCCGATACTATTTTAAAAAACAATATAATCTTCTTTATAGTAGCATTTTTAATTTCAATTTATGTTTCATATATATCGTTAAATAATAGAATGTACGATTAGGGAGGAGAAATATCATGAAAATAAAATTATCAAAAATAATATTAATAGTTTCAGTAGTAGGAACCATATTAGTTGGTATTTGTCTTGCTAATATATATAAAACAGATATAGTAGTAAACGATGTATATGGAGATAGAAAAGAGTTAGGAGATATGAATATCTTACTTCAAAAAACAGGAGGAGTATTTGAAACTGATGCAATTCTTGTAAACAAAAACGGTGAAAGTATAAATAAATTTGCTAAGCAAGGGAGTCAGCTTCTTAATTTAACTAAAGAAAATATAGATAATAGATATTTATTTCAATTTGAACATGATGGAAATCTTTTATTTGAAGATGAAATTAGGGTAGGCATGGCTAATGTGTCACCAAGTACAATTATTGATAATAAAGAAAAAATGGCTGCTAATATTGAGATAAAAGATAAGAAAAGTGGAAAAATAGAATCCTATGAAATTGAGGCAGGAGAGTCTATTAATACTAATAAAAATTATAGATATGATTCACTTCCTGTAAAAAAAGAAGGAGACATTCTTTATGTAGTAGTTATGTATTCATATTATAATTATCCATCAGGTGAAGAATATGTGGATGATTCAAAATTACTATCTAAATATTGTGAAAGTACAAACTTAAGTTTATACAAATTAAATTTAGTTAATAAAACTTCTAAATGTGTCATAAGTAAAGATTATGAAGACGGAAATTTAAATCTAAAAAAATCAGCTTTTAGTAATGAAAATAAATCATATTTTGTAGTTGATAAAAAAGATGATAAGTCAGATACATATGAAACTAATTTATTAGAGTTCGATATAAAAACAAAAGAAATAAACTTTATAAATTTAGGAACGAAAGATGATTATATTACTAGAGCTTGTACTATTGAGAATGACGAAATATTATTAATATCTATGCCAACGGTTGATGGTTATATTAGTGACATCACTGAAGATGTAAAAGGTATTCTAGTTGATTTGAAAAATAGAAACTTAAAAAATACATATAAATTAGACATGAAATACGGTGAACAACCAGTTTATACAAATAGATTAAGAACATACAATGGAAAGATATATGCAGTATCAGCAGGATATATTGATACAGATAAGTATGGACAAACTTATAGTTCGCCATATACTTTCTACGTATTCGATGAAAATAATGGTGAAAAGCTTTATGAAGGAAATATAGAAATAAATTCTAATTATAGAGTAAATATGGGCATTGTTACGAATGATGAAATTGAGTAAGGGGAAGGTTGATGATAGAGAATAATTTTATAATAGTATCACTTATATCTATATTTATATGGATTATATTTAGAATAAGTATAATTATGAAGAATAAAAAAGTTAATATATGTCGTGAAATTGTGTTACTTCTGTTTTATATATATTTCTTATGGTTGTTATTACTAACAATATTTAAAGGTGGATTTATAACACTAAGAAATCCATTTAAGGAATATATGTATAATGAATATGGGTTAATAGGAATAATTAACATTGTGCCAATTAAAGAGACAATAGTGACATTCATGCATAGTGAAGCAGGCGCAATGAATTCTATGAGGAATGTAATTGGTAATATAATAGCATTTGTGCCACTAGGGTTCTTTATATCATTATTATTTGAAAAGTTTAATAACTATAAGAAAGTGTTGAAGGTAGGTTTTTTATCATCTTTAGCAATAGAAATAACTCAATTATTTGTAGGGTATAATGTTTGTGATATTGACGATATTATTTACAATACTTTAGGGGTTTTAGTTGGCTTCATATGTTTTAAAACGTTTGAAATGATTACAAGTAAGATTAATTTAAAAGAAAAAATAGATAAGATAAGAGATTTTGAAACTAATAACATATTTAAAAAAGTTATTAAAGGAATATTGATTGTTTCCGTAGTAATTTTAATATCATACATGTATGCTTTTTATGATCAGACTATGCCTAGTAATCTTAATGATAAAGACATGGCAAAAGAAGCTTTTAATTGTAACATAGATGATATACTTCAAATTAAAGAATTTAATGAAAATAAGTTTTATTTAATCAGAAATGAGTTTGGAGTAGAAGTGAAGCAGATAAATAAATTTGTCATGGATAGATATGTAGATAGCCGCATGGGATATTCTTATATTGAAAATAATAAATATGGTTATAGAGAAGAATGGATTTATGAAAATGTAAATAGTGCTAATGAAGATAATAAAATGTCTCCTATAATATATGGAAAGAATAAAAATGCAGATAAGATTCTTATAAATATAAAAGGAGAGAAATTTGAGCAAAAAATAAATAAAAATGATTACTTCATGGTTATATATCCAGAAATGATTTCTTTTAATGAGATTGAATTAAATCAAATATATAGTGACGAAAGTAATGAAAATATTATGAGTATAAAATTTTTAGATGATAATGGTAAAGAAATAAGTACTATAAATAATTTAGATGAAATAGAAGGATAAATCCACATAAATAATATGTGGATTTTTTATTATGATTATAGCTATAATTTACAAGTAAGGGGGGATTTTTTTGGAAATAACATATTTAGATGAAATAATGAGGAATCACAGACATAATTTACACCAATTGGCTGAACTTTCTCATGTGGAATTTAACACAGCAAAATATATAAGGGATTATCTAGAAAAGCTAGGTGTAGAATACGATGTATATTTAGAAACAGCTACAGTAGGAATAATAAAGGGGAAAAATCCTCAAAAAACAATTGCGTTTAGAGCGGATATAGACGCACTACCTAGTCCTAAAGGTGCGGAGCATTTATGCGGTCATGATGGACATATGAGTATATTGTTAGGATTAATAAAATATATAATTGATAATAAAGAAAAACTAAATGATAATATAGTATTTATATTCCAGCCAGCAGAAGAAGATACTGGTGGAGCTAAAAGATTAGTAGAAGCAGGAGTATTGAAAAAATATAAAGTTGATGAAATTTATGGACTTCATATACATCCTGATTTTGAAGAAGGATATGTGGGATGTAAAGCAGGATATTTAATGTCTCAAAATGGAGAACTTAATATAGATATTATAGGTAAGGGAGGTCATGGGGCAATTCCTCAAAATGCAACAGATTCTATTCTTATAGGTTCTCATTTTGTAACAAGCCTTCAAAGTATAATCTCAAGAAATATTGATCCAATGGAAGGTGCAGTTCTTACTATTGGGAAAATTTGTGGAGGAACTGCAAGAAATATTATAGCTGAACGTGTAAGATTAGAAGGGACGATGAGATGTTTTAATCCTGAAGTTTATGACACAATTATTACTCATATTGAAGAGTTTGCGAGGGGATTTGAGATATCTTATAACTGTCATGTGAATTTAGAATTTATAGGTGGATACTTGGCAGTAAATAATGATGAAAAACTATTTGAAGAATTTGTAGAAGCTATTGGAAAGGACAAAATAGCTAAAACATCACCACTTATGATTTCAGAAGATTTCTCTTTTTATCAGAAGGAAGTGCCAGGCTTATTCTTTATGTTAGGTGCTAGAAATGAAGAAAAAGGGTATGTAAATGGTCTTCATAATTTAAAATTTGATTTCAATGAAGATATATTAATGAATGGCTTAAATATATATAAATTATTATTAGAGTATAAAAATTCACTGGGCTCATAGAGCCAACGAGTTGTTTTTATTTAGTTAATAAAATATACCCCCTTAGTTTATTTGTATAAATTTTTGTCTATATGACAAAACTACAAAAAAAGAAGGGGTGTTTTTTTATGAATAAAAATAAATTAACTGAAGAATTCATTTATAAATGCGAAAAGCAAAGAAAGAAAAATGAAAAGAAAGTAAAACCATTGACAAAAGATGATATAATGAAATATGAGATAGCTGAGGAGTTAGGATTACTAGATAAAGTTGATGAAAGAGGATGGGCAGGTCTTACTGCTAAGGAAGCTGGTCGAATTGGTGGAATCCTCACATCACGCAAAAAACAATTAAAAAAGAAAGCTGAAGAAGAGGATAAAAAGGATGAATCAGTATAGTGATTTTGCCTTTGTCTATGATGAACTTATGAACGAAGTTGATTACGACAATTGGGTTAAATACATTGAAGATATAATAAAAAGTGAAAATGTTGAAGTACAAAATATATTAGAATTAGCTTGTGGTACAGGAAATTTAACTATACCACTTACTAAGAAAAACTATGACATAGCAGCCATAGATATTTCAGAAGAAATGTTACAAGTTGCTAGGGAAAAAGCAGAAAAAGAAAATGTTGAGTTAGTATTACTAGAACAAGATATAGTAGAACTTGATTTTGATGTACCTAACTTAGATTGTATCCTTTGTGGATGCGATGGATTTAACTATATAACTTATGATGAAGATTTAGAAGGTGTATTTGTTAAATGTCATGAGTTACTAAAAGAAAATGGAATTTTCATATTTGATATAAGTTCTTATTACAAATTATCAAAAGTACTGGGAAACAACATGTATGGTGAAAACAGAGAAAATGTAGCTTATATGTGGCAAAACTATTTCGATGATTACGAAAACTTAGTGGAAATGGACTTAGCATTCTTTGTCAGAGGTGAAGATGGTAGGTTTGATAAGTTTGAAGAAAACCACCTACAAAGAGCTTATAAAAATGAAGAAATAATAGAATTACTAAAAAATGCAGGTTTTGATTATATTAAAACTTATGGAGATTTCAAATTAGAAGCTCCAAAAGAAGACAGCGAAAGAGTATTTTTTGTGTGTAAAAAATAACAACATAATGGAGGGAAAACAATGAAGGATTACGTTATAAAAGCAACTAGTGGAAATGGACAAGTAAGAGCTTATGTTGGTATAACTAAAAACTTAGTTCAAACTGCTAGAGATAATCACAATACAATAAAAGTTGCTACTGCAGCACTTGGAAGAACATTAACAGCTACAGCTATGATGGGTTTAATGATGAAAAATGAGAAAGATGAATTAAGTGTAATCATAAAAGGTGGAGGACCTATAGGTACTATACTTACAACTGCTGACTCAAAAGGAAATGTTAAAGGTTATGTACAATACCCAGACTTAAATGGTGTGCAAGTTGAAGACTATCCAAATGGAAAATTAAATGTTGCTGGAGCAGTAGGAAAAGATGGATATGTTAAAGTAATAAAAGATTTAGGACTTAGAGAGCCTTATGTTGGTTCTTATCCATTAGTGAGCGGAGAAATAGCGGAAGACTTTACTCACTATTTTGCATTATCTGAGCAAACTCCATCAGTAGTTTCTTTAGGAGTTCTTACAACAGCAACAGAAGTTGAGCAAGCTGGAGGACTAATAGTTCAATTAATGCCAGATGCAACAGAAGAAACTATAGCTACTTTAGAGAAAAACGTAGCTAAATTAAAATCAATTACTACAATGTTAAGTGAAGGAATGACTCCAGATGACATACTAAATCTAGTGTTAGAAGGATTAGATCCAAAAATATTAGATATATGTGATGTTAAGTTTGACTGTAACTGCTCAAAGGATAGAATACAAAAGGTTTTAATATCATTAGGTAGAGAAACTTTAACTGAAATAATAGAAGAAGATAAGCAAGCTGAAATAAGTTGCCATTTCTGTAACAGTACTTATCACTATACTGAAGAAGAATTAAGAGAAATATTAAACGCAATGTAGTTAATATATGCAAAAGAGTTGTCGTTAGACACCTCTTTTTTATTTTTGTAGAATAGCACTCCTGTAATTTTGGTGTACCAAATGGGTAGAATATTAATTAAAATAACCTTGTAGAAATAATCTATATTTGTAGTATAATCACTATTGTAAGAACCATATAATTTAAATCAAGGGAAAATTATATACAGATAACAAAACAAATTATATTAAGGGGGATAAATATGAAATACAATTTTGACAAGAAAATAGATAGAAAAAATAATAACTCTACTAAATGGTCAGGTATGGAAGGTGGATTTATATCAAATGACTTACTACCATTTTGGATAGCAGATATGGATTTTGAAATATGTCCAAATATAAGTGAATCCATGAAAAAAGTCTTAGACCAAAATATATTTGGATATGTAAATACGGGGGAAAGTTATTTTGAAAGTGCGTGCAATTGGACAGAAAAAAGATACGGATATAGAATGAATCCAGAAACTTTAATACATACTTCAGGCGTGGTATTATCATTGGTTCTAGCAGTTGAATTATTGACATCAAAAGATGATAATATTATGATTAGTTCGCCAGCATATCCTCCATTTTATGATTGTGTGTTAGACAATAGCAGAAAATTATTCTTAAATGAATTAATCATTAAAGACAATAAGTATGTAATTGATTTTGAAGATTTTGAAAATCAAATAGTGGAAAATAATATAAAATGGTATATATTATGTAATCCGCATAATCCTACTGGAAGGGTGTGGGAAAAAGATGAGTTAAAGAGAATAGCTGATATATGTTTAAAATATAATGTAAGGGTAATAAGCGATGAAGTATGGAGAGATTTAGTATTTAAAGATTATAAATTTACTCCTTTTGCATCTTTATCAAAAGAAGTTGAAGAAATAACAATAACATGTTTCTCTGCAAGTAAAACATTTAATCTAGCTGGACTACAAGCATCATTTGTATCTATACCAAAAGAAAATGAGCGTGAAAAATTTAAAAAAGCACTGGGTAAATATCATATTGCAAGAAATAATTCTTTTAGTGTGGCAGCTGTAGAAACAGCTTTTAATGAAGGTGAAGAGTGGCTAAGTCAATTATTAGATTATCTAGAAGATAATTTAAATTATTTAAGTTATTTTATCCATGAAAATTTACCAAAGGTTAAGTTTGTAAGACCAGAAGGGACTTATGTGGTTTGGTTAGATTTTTCAGAGTATAAAGTAGAAGATATTAATTTGTATTTACAAGAACATGCTAAAGTTGCATTAAATAAAGGAGATGTTTTTGATAAAAACTGTAAAAACTTTGCAAGAATTAATATAGCTTGTCCAAGATATCAGCTAGAAGATGGTTTAAATAGAATAGAAAAGGCCTTAAATAGATTATAAATTATGAAAAAAGATGCTTAATGCATCTTTTTTTGTATTTAAAACTTATGTCAAAATTATACTATAAAAAAATGTAATAATTTGGTTGTATATATATAAAAACACAATAAGACAGTAGTTTATAACTATGATAGAATTAATTTGGAAAATGTTATCATAAAAATATTTAATCTTAAGGAGAGAAAAGAGATGAGAATAACAAGCAAAAAAATTATTGCAATTTTATCATGTTTAATGATTGGGGCAACTATGTTAGTAGGGTGTAGTAGCTCAAATGAAAAATCAGAAGAAGAATCAAATTCTGATTCAAAAAACAAATTAATAGTAGGCGTTTCTACAGAATATTATCCATGGTGTTTTAAAGAAAATGACGAGAATAAAGGTTTTGAAGTTGATGTATGGAAAGAGATAGGAAAAAGAACAGGATATGATATAGAATTCCAAACAGCTAAATTCAGTGGATTAGTTGGTATGTTAGATGCTGAAAAGATAGATACAGTTGCACATCAAATGTCAACAACAGAAGAAAGAAGAGAAAAATATGATTTTACTGAAACATATGCTTACAGTAAATATAAATTTATAGTTCCAAAAGATAGCAAAATAAGCAAAATAGAAGATGTAAAAGGTATGAAAGTTGGATGTGTATTAGGTGGAAATGGTGAAAAAACTATAAAAGACCTTAATGAAAAATATGACTTAGATTTAGAAATAGTTACATATGATGGAGTTCCTATGGAACAAGATGTTGTAGATGGAAGAATAGATGTAGCGTGGTTATCAGAAGTAAAAGCAAAAACTACTATTGAACAAGGTAAGTTAGCTCTAAAAATAGCTGATATAGATACAGGTGTTTATGAGATAAATCAATATCCTTTTAGAAAAGAAGATGCGAGCAAAGAAAGAATAGAAAAAGTAAATGAAGCTATAATATCTATGCATGAAGATGGAACATTTAGTGAATTATCAGATAAATGGTTTGGTCTAGATACAACTAAAGAATAAAAGGTGAAAAAATGCAAATATTTGATTTTGAGTTTATAGTAAACTTAATACCAATAATGATTAAATACCTTGGGGTAACTTTTAAAATGTCATTATTAGCATTAGTACTAGGAATTGTAGTAGCTATGATAATAGCCTTTATTGTAGATGCTGATATACCTGTGCTTAAGAGATTATCAAAAATATATATATCTTTTTTTAGAGGAACTCCTTTGGTGGCTCAATTATTTTTTATATATTTTGGATTAATAAAAATAATTCCAGCACTTAAAGAGTTAAGTGCTTTTAATGCAGCAGTGATTGTATTAGGTCTTAATTCATCAGCATATTTTGCTGAAAGTTTAAGAGGAGCAATATCTTCAGTAGACAAAGGACAAGCTGAAGCATGTTATGCTTTTGGTATGACCTATATTCAGGCTATGGTAAGAGTTATTTTACCACAAGCTATTAGGGTTGCCATACCAGCTATGACAAACACTTTTGCAGATATTATAAAAGGATCTTCATTAGCTTTTACAATAGGTGTTACTGAAATAATGGCTACAGCTCAATCAGAAGCAGCTGCAACATATAAGTATTTAGAGGCATTTACTTGTGTAGTAATCATTTATTGGATTATAAATTTATTAGTTGTATATGTTCAAAATAAACTTGAGAAAAAGCTAAGTGAAGCATATTAAATGGAGAAGTACTTATGTTAAAAATAAATAATTTATGTAAAAATTTTGACCAAAATACGGTATTAAAGAATATTGATTTGGAAGTTAAGAAAGGTGAGGTTGTTGTTTTAATAGGACCATCAGGTACAGGAAAATCAACTTTACTAAGATGTATAAATATACTAGAAAAAGCTGATAGTGGAAGCTTAACTATAGGAGATTTAAATGTAGATTTGGCAGAGTTACATAAGAAAGATATATTGAAAATAAGAAGAAAAACAGCTATGGTTTTTCAAAATTATAATTTATTTAATAATAAAACCGTAATAGAAAACATAACTGAGCCATTAATTGTAGTAAAAAAAATGAATAAAGATAGTGCAAATAAAATAGCACTAGAGAAACTAAGATTGGTAGGAATAGAGGATAAAAAAGATCAGTATCCATCTAGACTATCTGGAGGGCAAAAGCAAAGAGTTGCAATAGCAAGGGCTTTAGCTGTAGATCCAGAAGTTATACTAATGGATGAGCCAACTTCAGCACTTGATCCAGAATTAGTTGGGGAGGTTTTAGATGTTATAAGATCTTTAGCAAAAGCTCATATGACTATGATAATAGTAAGTCATGAGATGAAATTTGCTAGGGAAATAGCAGATAGAATTATATTTATGGAAAATGGTGTTATAGAAGAACAAGGAAGCCCAGCAGAACTATTTAGGGAAAATAAGAATACACGTATAAATCAATTTGCGAAAGTAATAGTATAAAAGTAATTTTAATTAAGAAGTGGGTTGTCTTATGGCAACTCACTTTTTTACAAAGGCCTTTTTCTATTTAGTAAGCAGGTTCACATCTGTATTGTCCATCTTCTTCGACTTTGTACAATTGTCCTAAAGTTGATTCGACAAAAGCAGTACCAGCACCTATTCTACCAGCAAGTGAAACTGATAATGCTTGGAAAGAAGATATACCTTTTTCTGATTTTTCTGTTTATCGCAAGTACAGACATTTCTTTAACTTGTCTGATTTGTAAAAAGCGTGTTCTTAGAGAGAAATATATACAGGTAATTAGGAATAATCCAACCAGCCAGTTACTCCATATGATATCATTGATTCTTGTAATAATTTGTTCCATTGAAGCCTCCAAGTAAAATATATTTTTGTTATTTTTAATACTCTTTTATAATTTCGTTCATTAAATCAGGATAATCTGAGAATACACCATCTACATTGAACTCAATCATTTTTCTCATTGCAGTAGGTTTATTAATAGTGTAAACAAATACTTTTATGTTATTTTCATGAGCAAGATCTACTATTTCTTTTGAAACTAATTCTTGAGAAAGATTGATGCTGTAAATATTTGTGTTTAATTTTTTTGCATGCTCTACAACATTGGATTCTGGAGCATAATCTTTTTCATATTCATAAAGAGCACCATATTTAAAACTATTGTCTAAGCTGTGCAAAATATCTAAGCACTTATGATTAAAAGAAGACATGAATATTTTATCTTCAATGCCATATTCTTTGATTAAGTCTAAAAGATCTTGTTCTAAATCATAATGTATTAAATCAGTTTTTGCTTCAATGTTTAAAATAACATCCTTGCTTTTTATTAAATCAAAAACTTCTCTTAATGTTGGAACCTTACAATCTTCATTTTCAATAAATTCAAATTTTCTACACATAAAGCTTTTGATTTCTTCAAGTGTATAATCTTTTATAAGTCCTTTTCCCTTAAATGTTCTTTGAACATCTTCGTCATGGATAACAACCAAGTGCCCGTCTTTACTTTTGTGAACATCAAGCTCAATTCCATCAACACCTATGAATAAAGCTTTTGAAAAAGCCAACATAGTATTTTCTGGATAGTCACCGCTTGCTCCTCTATGAGCAAAAACTTTCATCTTCTTTCCTCCCTTTGTTTACACAAAAAATAAAAAAGAAAGAGAGTATATTAAAAGACGGATAGAAAAGTTCCGTGGTTTAACAATAGCTCTCTTATATATTCTCCGTGCTATAAATAATATAAACAAATTTGATTAAACTTAGTATAGATTGGAAAATGTTTTCTGTCAACGGTTGACAAGTATTTAACATAATTTTTACAATTTCATACAATTAGTAATTTAGATCCAGCGAGATTATCAGCAAAAGTTTTATCTGGTATAAGTTTCTTATGTTCAGAAACAATAATGAAAACTTCAAATAGGGTGGTAGGTCTTACTACATATGATCAACAGCATGTATTTGAATTGCTATAGGGTATGGATATTATTTCTTAGAGATGGTATCCTGACTGATATTACTTATAGTTTTATATATCTCAAAATTTATAGATTCATTATTAAAAAGAACAAAGTCAGGGCAAATTGTATTAAAAATAGAGGATGACAATACTATACCTCTTGTATTAAGTTTATTAGATGATATGGGTGTCGAATCACACAAACTTACTATAAATAAAAAAGATAATGAGTGGATAGTTAATTTTACTATTGTTTATAAAGATAATAGAAAAATAAGCGAAATAGCAAAATCATTTTATGCAGTAGACAATAATATTAGCATTGATTATTGTGGGGCTTAATGTATAATGAGTTTAGATAAAGAAAATATTGGTGGAGTTTTAGGAAGGAATAAATTAAATAATTATGAGAGAATTATTAGAATGTAATCCTATAATAGGAGCTATAAAAGATGATCATGATTTAGAAAAAGTTATAGATTCTGATTGTAATGTTGTGTTTTTGCTAAATGGAGATATTCTAACGTTAAAAGATAAAGTAAACAGACTTAAGCTAAATGACAAAAGTGTTTTTGTCCATTTAGATATGATAGGTGGAATATCTAGTAATCCTGTAACTGTAAAGTATTTAAAAAATGAATTTCATATAGATGGAATAATAACTACAAAGACAAGTTTAGTGAAAAAAGCATTGGAAGAAAATATACATGTAGTGCAAAGAATATTCTTATTAGATTCTATATCATTACAAACATCAATGGAAAATATAAGAAGGGTAAAACCAAGTGCCATTGAAATTATGCCAGGGGTAATAACTAAAGTAGTAGAACGATTACACAAAGAATTTCCAGATTTACCTATAATTTGTGGGGGATTAATTGATGATAAGCAAGAAATTATAGATGTATTAAAGTGTGGTGCTATGGCAGTATCTACTACAAAAAAAGAATTATGGTAATATTATTATAAAAGTAGTGACAAAACGATTTCATTTGAATATAATGATTAATGTAAAAGGAAATTTTAAACAGAAAACAAAAAAAGTTAATATATATGGCATGAGAACAGAGAGCCTTTTCTATAAGTTATTATAGGGGGCTCTCTGTTTTTGTTGCTAAAAAGGAGGCAATAATATGTTTGATGTAGCAATTATAGGTGCTGGTATTACAGGAAGTGCAATAGCTAGACAACTATCAAAATATGATTTAAAAACAGTAGTTTTAGAAAAAGGTATAGAGGTTTGCCAAGGAACAACAAAGGCAAATAGCGCAATAGTGCATGGTGGATTTGATGCACAAGAAGGAACTTTAAAAGCAAAATTAAATGTCTTAGGTTGCAAAATGTATCCTAGTATTTGTGAAGAGTTAAGTGTTGAATACAAAAATAATGGATCATTGGTCTTAGCTTTCAATGAAGAGGATATGAAACACATACATGAGCTTTATGAAAGAGGATTAACAAATGGAGTAAGTGGCCTTGAAATAATAGATGGTAACAAAGTTAAAGAAATAGAGCCTAATGTCAATAAAGAAGTAGTTGGAGCTCTTTGGTGTAAAAGTTCTGGAATAGTATGTCCATTCAATTTTAATATAGCTCTTATGGAAAATGCTATTACAAATGGAGTAGAGCTAAAGTTGGAAAATGAAGTTCTAAATATAAAAAGAATAGAAGAAGAGAATTGTTTTGAAATAAAAACTAATAAAGAGAAGATAAAGTCAAAGTATGTGATAAATGCAGCTGGTGTTTATTCAGATAAAATAAATAACCTTATTTGTGGAAATGAATTTTATATTATACCGAGAAAAGGAGAATACAAAATTCTTGATAAATCTGAAGGATACAAAGCAAGTCATACTTTATTTACATGTCCAACAGAAAAAGGAAAGGGAGTGCTAGTAACTCAAACAGTTCATGGTAACTTACTAGTAGGTCCAAATGCACAAGTGGTTGAAAAAGAAGATATAGCTACAAGTAAAGCAGGTTTAAAAGAAATTATGGATGGTGGAAGAAAATCAATTCCTAATGTAGATTTCTCAAAAACAATAACATCTTTTGCTGGAGTTAGAGCTACACCAAACACAGGAGACTTCATGATATTCAAGTCACAAGTGGCAAAAGGATTTATAAATGTGGCTGGAATAGAATCACCAGGATTAGCGTCAGCACCAGCCATAGCTTTATATGTGGAAGATTTATTAAAAGAAGTTATGGATGAAGATAATAGGAATTTAGAACCAAATAAAAACTTCAATCCAAGAAGAGTAAAAAATAAACCTTTTATGGAAATGAGTTCAATGGAGCAAATAGAGATTTTAAATAAAGATGGAAGATATAAAACTATAATCTGCAGATGTGAAAATATCACAGAAGGCGAAATAGTTAATGCTATAAATAGACCTTGTGGAGCAAAAACAGTAGATGGTGTAAAAAGAAGGGTTAGACCTGGTATGGGAAGATGCCAAGGAGGGTTCTGTGGACCAAAGGTAGTTGAAATTCTAGCAAGAGAATTAAATATTACACCGGAAGAAGTTCTAAAGGATTATGAGAATTCAAATATGTTAGCTGGAAAACTTAAGGAAGTAAGAGGTGAGACTGTTGAAATATAATGTTGTAGTAATTGGAGGGGGTCCAGCAGGGCTTGGAGCAGCTGTTGAAGCAAAGAAAAACGGAGCAGAAAGTGTTTTAATAGTAGAAAGAGATAGAGAATTAGGCGGAATTTTAAATCAGTGTATTCATAATGGATTTGGTTTACATGAGTTTAAAGAAGAATTAACAGGACCAGAGTATGTAGGGAGATTTATTGAAATGGCAGCAGAAAACAATATAGATCATGTGTTAAATACTATGGTTTTTAGCATAGACGATGATGGAGAAAACAAAGTAGTAAGAACTTTAGGAGAAAATGGATTAGAAAACATAAAGGCAGATACTATAGTTCTTGCTATGGGATGTAGGGAAAGAACAAGAGGCGCTATAGATATTCCGGGATATAGACCATCAGGAGTTTATAATGCAGGCGCAGCCCAAAGATATATGAACATGGAAGGTTACATGGTAGGTAAAAAAGTAGTAATCTATGGTTCGGGAGATATAGGACTAATAATGGCAAGACGTATGACTATAGAAGGTGCGGAAGTTAAATGTGTGGTAGAAATAAATCCTCATTCAAGTGGATTAACGAGAAATATAGTTCAATGTTTAGATGATTTTAATATTCCTTTAAAGTTACAAACATGTATAAACTACATACATGGAAAAGATAGAGTGGAAGGTATAACTTTAGCAAAATTAGATGAAAATAGAGAGGTTGTATCAGGCAGTGAAGAATTTATAGAATGCGATACTTTACTACTTTCGGTAGGATTAATACCAGAAAATGAGCTTTCAACAAATGTGGGAGTGGAGCTAGACAGAAAAACTAGCGGACCAATTGTGGATAGTAGTATGTCCACTAATATAGAAGGAATTTTTGCTTGTGGAAATGTGGTTCATGTTCACGACTTGGTAGATTTCGTTACGAAAGAAAGTAGAATAGCGGGAAGAGAAGCTGCTTTATACGTTAAAAATAAAAAAGAAAGATTAAGCAAATCAGAAGATAAAAAAATAAACACTGTGGCAGGAGATGGAATATCTTATATTGTGCCACAAAGTTTAAATCTAGACTCAGAAAAAGATATAAATCTATTTATGAGAGTCAGAAATATTTGTAACAAGAAAACATTAGTTGTTAGAAGTGGAGATAATATAATTTTAGAAAAGAAGAGACCTCATATGATACCATCAGAAATGGAAACTTTAAAAATAGACAAAGAAAAATTATCTCTAATAAAAGAAGATATAAGTATTTGTGTGGAGGAGGTTTAATCATGAAAAGAGAGATAACTTGTATAGTATGTCCAAAAGGATGTCAAATGCTAGTTAGTAATATAGATGGACAATATATAGTAGAAGGAAATAGCTGTATTAGGGGAGCAAAATATGGTGTGGATGAAGTTACCAGCCCAAAAAGAATGATAACTTCGACAGTAAGATTAGAAGGGGCTTATTTAAATATGCTTCCAGTAAAAACATCAGTTTCTGTACCAAAAGATTTAGTGTTTGAGATAATGAATATATTATCAACGATAAAAATTACTGCTCCAGTAAAAGTGGGAGATATAATTGTAAAAAATATACTAGATACAGGAGTGGATATAGTTAGTACTAAAACTATAAGTAATGTATGTCAAGAATATGAAAACGACGAATTAAGAAAAATTTTGTAACATAAATAGAAGATAGATAATAAAAGCCTGTAAATTTTTATTATAAAATAAAAAAATTATAGGCTTATTTTATTTTTGATGATGATTTATTAAGTTTTAGCTGTAGACTTATATTTATGGATTTATTATTAATAAATTCTATATTTTACCTGAAATTATAAAAATTATCAATTAGACATAGAGAATAATTATAAATTATAATGGTGAAGCGATACAAGAAATATATATAAAATCAAATGTAGGGAGTTTCGATAGGAGGAAATATGAAAAGAAAGATATTTAGTTTATTTTTAAGCACATCTTTATTATGTACGGCACTTACAGGATGTAGTTCAAAGGGAGCAGAAAGTAGCGAAGGGAAAGCAAAAGATACTATAGTATATTCTATGAACACAGCGCCACAAGGAATATTCAATCCGCTTGTTTCAGATACAGCAAGTGATCACTATGTTGAATCAGTTGTTTATGCATCCTTAATGACAGTTAATGATAAAGGAGAATTAGAAACGTACTTAGCAGACGAATATAAAGTTTCAGATGATCAGAAAACGATTACATACAAAATAAAAGATAATGCTAAATGGCATGATGGAGAAGATGTAACAGCTGATGATGTAGCATTCACATTCACAAGTATGGCAGCAAGTGATTATTCAGGTGGATATTATGGTGATGTTCAAAATATAAAAGGTGCTCAAGAATATCATGACGGAAACGCTGATGAAATTGAAGGATTAAAGGTTATTGATGAAGATACAATAGAAATAGAATTTGAAAAGGTATATGCACCAGCTGTAACAAACTTAGGGACAGTACAAATACTACCAGAACATATATGGTCAGAAGTAGCTGTAGGAGAATGGACAAATAAAACGGAATTATTAAATAATCCAATAGGATGTGGACCATATAAAATAGCTGAATATAAAAGTGGTTCTCATGTAAAATTCGAAGCTGCATCAGACTTCTTTGATGGGGAAGTAAAAACAGCAAACCTAGTGTTTAAAGTTATTAATGCTGATACTACTCAAGCTGAATTTAAAAGCGGATCAATAGATGTTGCTAATGTAGAAGCATTAACAAAAGCTGATGTAGATTCATTAGTTAAAGAAGGCTATAAAAAGGTTGATTTTGATAATTACCTATTTACATATATGGGATTCAATTTAAGAAATGAAAAACTACAAGATGTAAACTTACGTAAGGCTTTCATGCACGCAATTAACCGTCAAGGTATTATAGATAATGTGGTAGAAGGACGTGGACAAGTTCTTAATGCGCCATTATTACCATCAAGTTGGGCTTATCCAGAAGAATCAACATTAGATTCATATGAATATGATGTTGAAAAAGCAAAATCTTTATTAAAAGAAGCTGGTTGGGAAGATAAAGATGGAGATGGAATAGTTGAAAATGAAGATGGGGAAAAATTAGAGTTAACTCTTGTTTGTCAAACTAGTCATCCAGTTAGAGAAAAAACAGCAGTAGTAATACAAGAAAACTTAAAAGAAATAGGTGTTAAAATAGATATAGATTCTATGGAGTTTTCATCTGTTATGGATAAAGTAGTTTCTAATCATGAATTTGATTTATATATGATGGGTAATACATTATCTTTAGATCCAGATCCAAGACCAATGTGGCATTCAGATGCTATATCGAATGAAAAAGGTGTGATTGGATATAACATAGTTGCTTATGATAACCAAGAAACAGATAAGTTAATTGAAGAAGGTAATGCTACTTTAGATCAATCAGAACGTGAAGCAATCTATGGTAAATTTGCGAAAATATTAAATGAAGATGTACCAGAAGCATATTTATTCTGCCAAGATATAGAACGTGTATATAACAGTAAATTAGAAGGATATAAACCATCTACATTTAATGAATTCTACAATGTTCATAATTGGGTAATTAAATAATATAAATTAGAAAAGGTTGTTTCTTGCAAACAACCTTTTTTATGAAGGAGATCAAGGATAGTATGGGAAAATTCTTAGCAAAAAGATTAGGGGTTGCACTGATTGTATTATTTGGAGTATCTGTTACAGTGTTTACACTGATTCATCTTCAACCAGGTAATCCATATTTAAACATGATCGATCCTAATGTTCCACCCGAAGTAGTAGAACAAAAACTAAGGGTATTAGGATACTATGATCCCATTCCACTTCAGTATTTGAAATGGATAGGGAGAGCAATAGTTGGTGATTTTGGATATTCAACTCAATACAATGCACCAGCATTTTCAATAATAGTTGAAGCATTAAAAAATACATTATTAATATCAATAGTTTCATTTATATTAAGCTCAATATTGGCAATAGTAGTTGGAGTTATTACAGCAGCCAAATCTAAAACATGGATAGATTATATAGTTACTTTTCTTTCATTTGTAGGAATATCTATGCCAACATTTTTCTTTGGTTTGTTGATAGTAAAATGGCTTGGATATGATTTAGCTATTTTACCATCGTCAGGAATGGAAACTTTAACAGCATCATATACAGGTTTTGAGCGAGTTATAGATATAATCAAGCATATGATTATGCCTGTTATAGTGCTATCACTTACTCAAACTGCTACCTTGTTAAGATATACAAGGTCTTCTATGCTTGATTCTTTAAATAAAGATTATATGAGAACCGCTCAAGCTAAAGGGCTTACTAGAAATAAAGCAGTTTGGACTCATGGTCTTAGAAACTCTATGATTTCCATAATTACAGTTTTATGTATGCAATTGCCAGCGTTAGTTTCAGGTGCATTAATTACTGAAACTGTTTTTGTATGGCCAGGAATAGGGACATTAAATTACAACGCAATTATGAATAGAGATTATATGTTGATAATGGGTATAACAATGCTTATAGCAGTTGTTATTGTAGTAGCAAATATAATAGCAGATATTTTATATGCAATAGCAGATCCAAGAATTAGATTAAGTCAATAGGGAGGATACTATGGTTGCAAATACTTTAAAAAGAGAAGACAAGGCAAAAAAAGAAAAATATGTATCATTAACAGAAATATCCTTTCGTAAGTTTAAGAACAACAAATTAGCGGTAATAGGTGTATTTATAATTTTAATATTAGTGTTACTTTCAGTATGTGCACCATTACTTACGGATTATACAATTAGTGAAACAGATTTATTTAATATAAAAATGGCACCAAATAGTGAACATATATTAGGAACAGATGAACTTGGAAGAGATGTGTTTACGAGATTGATCTATGGAGGTAGGGTATCCATAGTAGTTGGTGTTGCATCAATGACATTGCAATTAGTTATAGGGGTAATAATGGGAGCCATCGCAGGCTATTTTGGGGGAATAGCTGAAAAAATAATTATGAGAATAATTGATGTAATAATGTGTTTCCCATTCTTTGTTATTGCAATATCAGTTGCAGCAGTAGTAGGTCCAGGGGTTAAGAATCTGATTATAATAATTGGTTTTTTAATGTGGCCTAATATAGCAAGAATAGTAAGGGCGGAGATTTTATCGTTAAAAGAGAATGATTATATTATGGCAGCTAAAGCCATGGGGTTATCTTCTTTTGAAATAATAAAGAGTCACATACTTCCTAATATAATGTCACCCATATTAGTTGCATCAACATTAGCGATAGCAAATGGTATTTTAACAGAAGCCTCATTAAGCTTTTTAGGAATAGGGGTTAAGTTACCACAACCAAGTTGGGGGAATATGTTAATTGCTGCACAAAATATAGGAACGTTACAAAGAGAATGGTGGCTTTGGATACCAGCAGGTAGCTTAATCATTTTAATGGTATTATCAATAAACTTTGTTGGAGATGGGCTTCGCGATGCTCTAGATCCGAAAACTCGTCTGTAGGAGGAAATAGTAATGAGTATGTTAGAAGTAAAAGATCTTAAAGTTTCCTTTCATACAGTAATGGGAAAGGTTGAAGCAGTAAAATGTGTAGATTTAAGTGTAAATTCTGGTGAAGTATTGGGTATTGTAGGGGAATCAGGAAGCGGAAAAAGCGTTACCTCTTTGGCTATTATGGGGCTTATCAATAGCGAAAGTGGAAAAGTTGAATCAGGTAAGATATTATTTGAGGGGAAAAATCTTATAGATTTAACTGAAAAAGAAATGTGTAAGGTAAGAGGGGATAAAATTTCAATGATATTCCAAGAACCTATGACAGCTCTTAATCCAGTAGTAACAATTTATAAACAATTGAGAGAAGTATACAAAATTCATAGACCGGATAAGAAAAATAATTGTAAAGGTGAACTAATAGATCTTTTAAACAAATTAAATATACCAGATCCTAAGGCTGTTTTAAACAAGTATCCATTTGAATTAAGTGGTGGATTAAAACAAAGAATAATGATTGCTATGGCAATGATTTGCAATCCTTCACTTATAATAGCTGACGAACCAACGACTGCATTGGATGTAACAACACAAGCTGAGATTATAGGGCTTTTAAAGCAGGTTAAGGAAGAAAGTAATAGCGGAATAATGTTAATTACCCATGATTTAGGAATAATAGCAGAAATGGCGCAAAGAGTAGTTGTAATGTATTATGGTAAAGTTGTGGAAGAGTGTAATGTTAAAGAATTTTTTGATAATGCAAAACATCCATATTCAAAAGATTTGTTAGGAGCTATGCCTGAAAATTTTAATGGACGATTCAAATCTATAGAAGGAAATGTTCCTAATCTATATGAAGATATAAAGGGTTGTGCTTATTATAAAAGATGTAAAAAAAGAATATCGAAATGTGAAAATTCACAACCACCAATGGTAAATTTAAATGAAGGCCATAGGGTACGTTGTTTTAATTATGAGAAAGGAGACGAAAAATAATGATGAATAAAGGGGATAGAATCATATTTGAAGTTTCAAATCTCAAAAAATATTACCCAGTTAGAAGGAAATCTTTTAAAAGAGAAAAACAATATGTTAAATCTGTTGATGGAGTTAGTTTTTCTATAAAAGAGAATACAATACTAGGACTAGTAGGTGAATCAGGTTGTGGAAAATCAACAATAGGAAAAACTATTTTAGGATTAATACCTCCAACAGGTGGAAAAGTATCATTCAAAGATAATGTCATTTTTGATGTGGAAAATAACATAAAAATATCGAATAATGAAATGACTAAATTAAGAAGTGATATACAAATAATTTTTCAAGATCCTTATGCAAGTTTGGATCCAAGAAAAAGTGTAGGACAAATAGTATCTGAAGGAATTAAAAAGCATAAAATAGTTCCAAAAGATAAGATTGAAGAAAAAACAAAAGAAATGCTAGAGTTATGTGGATTAGATGAGATAAGTATATTTAGATATCCACATGAATTTAGTGGAGGTCAAAGACAAAGAATCAGTATTGCAAGGGCGTTGGCTATGAATCCTAAATTTATAGTATGTGATGAGCCAACGGCAGCATTAGACGTATCTATACAATCTCAAATTTTAAATTTAATGCTAGACTTAAAAGATAAGTTTGGTTTGACATATTTATTTATATCTCATAATTTTAGTGTAGTTAAATCATTTTGTGATGAAATAGCTGTTATGTATTTAGGACAGATTGTGGAAAAGGGAAAAGCTGATGAAGTGTATAACAATCCAAAACATCCATATACAAAGGCATTGATTTCGTCAGTGCCAATTCAACATCCAGGTGAAGTAAAAGAGAGAATTGAGCTAAAAGGAAGTATGCCAAGTGCTGTTGATTTACCAAGAGGATGTAGGTTTCATACTAGATGTCCATACAAAACAGAACGTTGCGTAAAGGAAAGTCCAGAATGGAAAACTTTAGACAATGGAACTAGTGTGGCATGTCATATATATTAATCTAGAGATTTGTAAATAGAAAATAAATAGTAAAAGCCTATAAATTTTTATAATAAAATAAAAAATTTATAGGCTTATTTTATTTCCTTTTAACAAAATATGATTATTAATAAAAAAAATTAAATATAATAAAAAAATTGTAAAATAGTAGAATACTCATCTTTGTAAAAAAGGATAAAATGCTTTTTACAGGATAAAATAAAATATAGATATTAAGGGCATTTTTTTGTCAAAAGTTAAAAAAAATTTACTTTAGAAAATAGAAAAAATTACTTGAAAAATGGTTTTCAGTAGAGTACAATAAAATTATCTTGTGGGACACAAAATAAACGTAAGGGACATTAAAAGTCCCGGTTATTAAATCAAGAGGATGTAATAATGAAAAATTTATTAAAAATTCAGCAAAAATTGATTCCTGAAGTTATCGACATTATGACAAAGAGATATTTGATCTTAAGGGAGATATCTTTAAGTGAACCAATAGGAAGACGTGCTTTAGCAGCAAATCTTCAAAGTGGAGAGAGAATAATAAGATCAGAAACAGAGCTTTTAAAAAATCAAGGTCTTATAGATGTAAATTTAAAAGGAATGACTATTACTGAAGAAGGTAAAGAAATACTAAATGTTCTAAAAGATAGCATGAATGATGTAATGGGAATTAATTCTCTTCAAGAAGAGCTTAGACTTGCTTTAGGAATAAAAAAAGTCTTGCTAATACCTGGTAGCTATGAACAAAACAACAGCTTACTAAAAGATGTTGGAAAACGAGCTTCAAAGTATTTTTTAAGTATACTTAAAGATGATGACATAGTTTCCATTGCTGGTGGAAGTACAATGCTTGAATTTGCTAAATCAATTAAATGTGATAAAAAATTTAGCTCTACAGTAGTAGTTCCAGCAAGAGGCAGTGTTGGTCTTGATATTGAGACACAATCAAATAATGTAGTAGCGGAAGTAAGTAAGAATATAAACTCAACGTATAAGTTATTAAATATACCAGATGAGCTTTGTGAGGCATCAATAAAGACGCTTACACAAGAGCCAGAAATAAAGAAAACACTAGAATTAATACAAAATTCCAATGTGCTAGTATTTAGTATTGGCCGAGCTGATGAGATGGTAAAAAGAAGAAAATTATCAGATGAAAAAGCAAAAGAGATAATGGACAAAGAAGCTATAGGTGAAGCCTTTGGTCATTATTTTAATAAAAAAGGGGAAATTGTTTACAAGTTAAATACAGTGGGGATTGATATGGAATCTTTCAAAAATAAAAGAGAGACTATAGCTGTATTTGCGGGGAGAAAAAAGGCAGAAGCTTTTATTCCAATTTCCAAACTAAACAAGAATTTAGTTCTTGTTACAGATGAAGATAGTGCAAGAAAAATTCTTGAACTTACTGTAAATAACTAGCTTGCCTAGTAAAAAATATAATGAAAATTACACCACATAGGAGGTATATCAAATGGTTAAAGTAGCAATTAATGGATTTGGTAGAATAGGTAGATTAGCATTAAGAAAATTAATGGAGCAAACAGAAGAGTTTGAAGTTGTTGCAATAAACGACTTAACTGACGCTAAAACATTAGCTCATTTATTTAAGTATGATTCAGCTCAAGGAAGATTCAACGGTGAAATAGTTGTTGAAGATGGAGCTTTCGTAGTAAATGGACAAAGAATAAAAGTTACAGCTGAAAGAAACCCAGCTGACTTACCATGGGGAGAACTTGGAGTTGATATAGTATTAGAGTGTACTGGATTCTTTACTTCTCAAGAAAAAGCTGGTCTTCACTTAGAAGCAGGAGCTAAAAAAGTTGTTATATCTGCACCAGCAAGTGGAGATGTTAAAACAGTAGTATTCAACGTAAATCAAGATATATTAGATGGATCTGAAACAGTTATATCAGGAGCTTCTTGTACAACTAACTGTTTAGCACCAATGGCTAAAGTATTAAACGATAAATTCGGTGTAGAAAAAGGTCTTATGACTACTATACATGCTTACACTAATGACCAAAACACTTTAGATGGCCCTCATCCAAAAGGTGATTTAAGAAGAGCTAGAGCTGCTGCATCTAACATAGTTCCTAATACTACAGGAGCTGCAAAAGCTATAGGGCTTGTTATACCTGAATTAAAAGGTAAATTAGACGGAGCTGCTCAAAGAGTTCCAGTTGTAACTGGTTCATTAACTGAGTTAGTTTGTACATTAAAAGAAAATGTAACAGTAGAAGAAATAAACGCTGCTATGAAAGAAGCTGCTAACGAATCATTCGGATACACTGAAGAATACTTAGTATCTTCTGATATAATAGGAATAAGCTACGGTTCATTATTCGATGCAACTCAAACAAGAGTTATGGAAGTAGACGGAAAACAATTAGTTAAGACTGTTTCTTGGTATGACAACGAAATGTCTTACACTTCTCAATTAATAAGAACATTAGGATATTTTGCTAAATTAGCTAAATAGTATGACATAAAGTCCGGGTTTGTAGTTTTATACTACGGGCTCAGGACTTTTTTATTAGCAATTCTACTTTGATATATGACTAATATATCAATAATCATATAAAATTAAACCTTAAATTAAAAATGATATACGAAATAGGGAATAGTATAACATAATTCATATAAAATTGTGCGTATAATATATACAAAATAGTATGAAAAGATATATAATAGAGACGGAGTAATTATACTGAAAGGAGATTGTACCATGTCAATGTTAAACAAAAAGACAATCGAAGATATAAACGTAAGCGGAAAAAAAGTATTAGTAAGATGTGACTTCAATGTTCCACTACAAGATGGAAAAATAACTGATGAAAATAGATTAAATGGAGCTCTTCCTACTATAAAATATTTAATAGAAAATGGGGCTAAAGTTATACTTTGCTCACACATGGGAAAACCAAAAGGAGAACCTAAACCAGAATTATCTTTAGCACCAGTTGCTGCTAGATTATCTGAAATGTTAGGTAAAGAAGTGGTATTTGCTGCTGATGATAATGTTGTTGGGGAAAATGCAAGAGCGGCTGTAGAAAAAATGGAAAATGGTGATGTAGTATTACTACAAAACACTAGATATAGAAAAGAAGAAACTAAAAACGAAGAAAACTTCTCAAAAGAATTAGCTTCATTAGCAGAAATATTTGTAAATGATGCTTTCGGTACTGCTCATAGAGCTCACTGTTCAACAGTAGGTGCTGGAGAATTCTTATCTGAGCGAGCTTGTGGATACTTAATCCAAAAAGAATTAAAATTCTTAGGAGAAGCAGTAGCAAATCCAGTAAGACCTTTCACAGCTATACTTGGAGGATCAAAAGTATCTGACAAAATAGCAGTTATAAATCAATTATTAGAAAAAGTTGATAACATAATAATCGGTGGAGGAATGGCTTACACATTCTTAAAAGCACAAGGATACGAAATAGGAACTTCTTTATGTGAAGAAGATAAAGTTGATTACGCAAAAGAAATGTTAGAAAAAGCTAAAGAAAAAGGTGTTAACTTCTTATTACCAGTTGACTCAAGAGCAGCTTCTAAATTTGCTGCTGATGCTGAAGTTGTTGTGACAGAAGATCAAAACATACCAGCAGGTCATATGGGACTTGATATAGGACCTAAATCAGAAGCTAAATTTGTTGATGTTGTAAACAATTCAAAAACAATAGTATGGAATGGACCAATGGGAGTATTCGAATTTGAAGCTTTCGCCAAAGGTACTTTAGCAATAGCAAAAGCTATGGCTAACTTAGAAGATGCTACAACTGTAATCGGTGGTGGAGATAGTGCTGCTGCTGTTAACCAACTAGGATTCGGAGATAAAATGACTCACGTTTCAACTGGTGGTGGAGCATCACTAGAGTTCTTAGAAGGAAAAGAATTACCAGGAATAGTTGCTTTAGATAACAAATAATATTGAAGGTGGAGGAATAACCATGAGAAAACCTATTATTGCGGGAAACTGGAAAATGAATAAAACAATAGCAGAAGCTGTTGAATTTGTTAATGATATAAAGGGTAAATTAAATGATGAAAGTGTAGATGCTGTAATATGTGCACCTTTCACTATGTTAAAAGATTTAAAAGAAGCTACAAAAGGTACTAATGTAAAAATTGGTGCTCAAAATATGCATTTTGCAGACAATGGAGCATTCACAGGAGAAGTATCTCCATCAATGCTTAAAGAGTTAGATATGGACTATGTTGTAATAGGTCACTCAGAAAGAAGAGAATACTTCAATGAGACTGATGAAACTTGCAACAAAAAAGTATTAAAAGCTTTAGAAGTTGGAATAGATCCAATACTTTGCTGTGGTGAAACGTTAGAAGAAAGAGAAACTGACAAAACTAAAGATGTTGTTAAAACTCAAGTTGTTGCAGGTCTTGCTAATGTTAAAGCAGAAGATTTAGCAAAAGTAGTTATAGCTTATGAACCAATTTGGGCAATAGGAACTGGAAAAACTGCTACTGCTGAGCAGGCTAACGACGTTATATCTTACATAAGAGAAGTAATAGCTTCTTTATATGGAGAATTAGCTAATGAAGTTAGAATACAATATGGTGGAAGTGTTAAACCAGGAAATGTTGTAGAAATAATGGGACAAAGCGACATAGACGGTGCATTAGTTGGTGGAGCATCTTTACAACCAGCTGATTATATGGCACTTGTAAATTATCAAGGAGTGAAATAGTTAATGAAAAAACCAGTAGCTTTAATCATAATGGATGGATTTGGTCATACAACTAAAAAGGAAGGTAGTGCTATAGATAAAGCAAACATTCCTAATATAAAAAGACTTATAGAAGAATATCCAAATACATTAATAAATGCTAGTGGTCTTGATGTTGGACTTCCAAATGGTCAAATGGGTAACTCAGAAGTTGGTCATACTAACATAGGTGCAGGAAGAATAGTTTATCAAGATTTAACTAGAATAACAAAATCAATAGAAGATGGCGACTTCTTTAAAAATGAAGTACTATGCCAAGCTATGGAAAATGGTAAAGAAAAAGCGTTACACATCATGGGATTATTATCTGATGGTGGAGTACATTCACATATAGATCACCTAAAAGCTTTATTAAAAATGGCTAAGGAACAAGGCGTAGGGAAAGTTTACGTTCATGCATTTACTGATGGTAGAGATACAGATCCTCAAAGTGCTATCCACTATGTAAGAGAAGTAGAAGAATACATTGAAGAGATAGGATGTGGAGAATTTGCTACAGTAAGCGGTAGATACTACGCAATGGATAGAGACAAAAGATGGGAAAGAGTTGAAAAAGCTTATAATGCTATGACTTTAGGAGAAGGAGAAACTGCTTCTTCTGCTAGTGAAGCCGTAGAAAACTCATATAAAGCAGGAAATAACGATGAGTTTATCATGCCAACTGTTATAACTAAAGATAATGCGCCAGTTGGAAAAATAAATGATGGAGACTCAGTTATATTCTTCAACTTTAGGCCAGATAGAGCTAGAGAAATAACTAGAGCTATAGTAAGTGATGAATTTAGTGGATTTGAAAAATCTCCAATAAAATGTTTCTTCGTATGCTTAACAGAATACGATGTAACTATACCAAACGTGCATATAGCATTTGGTCCAGCATCACTAGCTAATACTTTAGGAGAGTACTTAGCTAAGAATAACAAAACTCAATTAAGAGCTGCTGAAACAGAAAAATATGCTCACGTAACATTCTTCTTTAACGGTGGTGTGGAAGAGCCAAACGAAGGTGAAGATAGATTATTAATACCTTCACCAAAGGTTGCAACATATGACTTACAGCCAGAAATGTCTGCACCAGAACTAGTTGAAAAAGTTATGGCAAAAATAGATGAAGATAAATACGACTTTATAGTAGTTAACTTCGCAAATCCTGATATGGTTGGTCATACGGGAGTTATGGAAGCAGCAGTTAAAGCTATAGAAGCAGTAGATGATTGTGTTGGTAAATTAGTAGATAAATTAAATTCAGTAGGTGGTAGTGCTATAATAACAGCAGACCATGGTAATGCTGAGGTTATGATAGACGATGAAACTAAAAAAGTTATAACAGCACATTCAACTAACCCAGTACCACTTATATTAACAGGAGAAGAATATAAAAACTCTAAGTTAAAAAGTGGTGGTAGATTATCTGATATAGCACCAACTATATTAGATATGATGAATTTAGAAAAGCCAGAAGAAATGACTGGTCAATCATTAATAAGTAAATAGTTTTCATTCAAATGTATAATGAAAATTTATAAATATTATAATATAATAGATTAAAATTAGTCTATTAGCAAAACTATAAAACAAAAATTATAAAAAGGTTGCTAATTTAGGAAAAAATTATATTTATAATAAATAATTTAAAAAGGGATAATTAAGAAATTTATGGCTTACCCATCAATAAGTATAATAAATTTTAAATTACACATTTTAAATTTGAAGTTATAAGTTAGCAAATAAATTTTTCAAATTGAAGGGAGAAATACCATGTCAGTAATAGAATCAGTATACGCAAGAGAAGTCTTAGACTCAAGAGGAAACCCAACTGTAGAAGTTGAAGTAGTATTAGAATCAGGAGCAGAAGGTAGAGCAATAGTTCCATCTGGAGCATCTACAGGAGCTTTCGAAGCTGTTGAATTAAGAGACGGTGACAAAGGAAGATACTTAGGAAAAGGAACTCAAACTGCTGTTGATAACGTAAACAACATAATAGCTGAAGAATTAGAAGGAATGGAATCTACTGATCAACCAGGAATAGATGCATTATTAATAGAATTAGACGGAACTCACAACAAAGGTAAATTAGGAGCTAATGCAATATTAGGTGTTTCTATGGCTGTTGCTAGAGCATCTGCTGAAGAATTAGGATTACCATTATTCCAATACATAGGTGGAGTTAATGCTAAACAATTACCAGTTCCAATGATGAACATATTAAATGGTGGAGAACATGCTGATAATAACGTTGACGTTCAAGAATTCATGATATTACCAGTTGGAGCTCCTTCATTCAAAGAAGGTTTAAGAATGGGTGCAGAAGTATTCCATTCATTAAAGAAAGTTCTTGGAGAAAAAGGATTAGCTTGTGGGGTAGGTGACGAAGGTGGATTCGCTCCAAACTTAGGATCAAATAGAGAAGCATTAGAATTAATAGTTGATGCTATAGCTAAAGCTGGATATGAGCCAGGAAAAGACGTTATGTTAGGACTAGACGTTGCTGCTACAGAAATGTACAACAAAGAAACTAAAAAATATGTTTTAGCTGGAGAAGGAAAAGAATTAACAGCTGAGCAAATGGTTGAATTATATGAAGATTGGGCTAACAACTTCCCAATAATAACTATAGAAGATGGTTTAGACGAAGAAGATTGGGATGGATGGAAAGTTCTTACTGAAAGATTAGGAAATAAATTACAATTAGTAGGAGACGACTTATTCGTTACTAACACTGAAAGACTTGAAAGAGGTATAGAAGCTGGTGTTGCTAACTCTATATTAATAAAAGTTAACCAAATAGGTACTATAACTGAAACTTTAGATGCTATAGAAATGGCTAAGAGAGCTGGATACACTGCAGTAATATCTCATAGATCAGGAGAAACTGAAGATACTACTATAGCTGACTTAGCTGTAGCTGTAAATGCAGGACAAATAAAAACTGGTGCTCCATCAAGAACTGATAGAGTTGCTAAATACAACCAATTATTAAGAATAGAAGAAATGGTTGGAGACTGTGCAAGATACTGTGGATTAAACTCTTTCTACAACTTAAAAAAATAGTTTGAAAGTAAATAAAGTTTAATTGATAAGACTTTAATATAAAAAATCCTAGTCGTTGTAGTATTATTGTTGGACTACTGACTAGGATTTTTTTAAATATAAAATACCATTACTGCCAATAATGGTATTTAATTTAAAATATGTTTGAAGTAAATTTTAATATAACACAATAAAATAAACAACACTATTTATTATACACTAAAACATATAAAAAGTGTGTATTAAATAACAAGAGGGAGAGCAAATCATGATAAACAACATAAAAAGAACTAAAATTGTCTGTACATTAGGGCCAGCTAGTGAAAAAGAAGAAGTATTAAGAGAGCTTATGAAAAGTGGATTAAATGTGTGTAGAATGAACTTCTCGCATGGATCTCATGAGGAACATAAAGGAAGAATGGATCTAGTTAAAAAATTAAGAGAAGAATTAGGTCAACCTACTGCTATACTTTTAGATACTAAAGGACCAGAAATAAGAACAGGACAATTTGATGTACCAGAAGTTTTTTTAGAAGAAGGACAAACTTTCACAGTAACAATGAAAGATGTTATGGGGAATAAAGATATGTGTACAGTAAGTTACAAAGGTTTAGCAAATGATGTTAAAGCAGGAGACACTATATTAATAGATGATGGTCTAGTAGGGCTTACTGTTAAAGAGATAAATGGAGATGATATAGTTTGTGAAGTTCAAAACTCAGGAATAGTTAAAAACCACAAAGGGGTTAACGTGCCAGGAGTTAAAGTAAATCTTCCAGCTATAACTGAAAAAGATAGAAGTGATATAGAGTTTGGGATAGAGCAAGGAATAGATTTTATAGCAGCATCTTTCGTAAGAAAAGTATCTGATGTACTTGCTATAAGAGAAATATTAGAAGAAAACAATGCTGATCATATAAAAATAATATCTAAAATAGAAAATCAAGAAGGTGTAGATAATTTAGATGAAATAATAGCGGTTTCTGATGGAATAATGGTAGCTAGGGGAGACCTTGGAGTTGAAATACCAACAGAAGAAATACCAGTTGTTCAAAAGCTAATGATTAAAAAATGTAACGAAGCTGGAAAACCAGTTATAACAGCTACTCAAATGCTTGACTCTATGATGAGAAATCCAAGACCAACTAGAGCAGAAGTTACAGACGTTGCAAATGCTATATACGATGGAACAGATGCAATAATGTTATCAGGAGAAACTGCTGCAGGTAAATATCCAGTGGAAGCGGTAAGAACTATGGCTACAATAGCTAAAAGAGCAGAAGAAACAATGAAAAATAAAAGAGATATGATAAATAAATCTAAGAATGTTACAGATGCTATAAGTTATGCAACTTGTACAACTGCTATGGATTTAGAAGCAAGAGCAATACTTAGTTCAACTTCTTCAGGACACACTGCAAGAATGGTATCTAAATTCAGACCAGACTGCACAATAATAGCAACAACTAGTCATGAAAGTGTTAGAAGACAATTATCTTTAACTTGGGGTGTGCTTCCAGTTATAAGAGAAAAGTCAACAAATACGGATCAAGTTATAGTAAATTCTATAGAGGCAGCTAAAGCAGCTAACTACGTAAGCGAAAATGATGTAGTAGTTATAACTGCTGGTGGTAATGGAACTACTAACTTAATAAAAGTAGAAACAGTTTAATAAAAACCTTAAAAATAAAAATTTAACCTTAAATTAATAAAAATCCTAGTCAATAATAGTAAAATTTACTTTATGGCTAGGATTTTTTGTTATTATGAAAAATATAGTATATTTAATAATATATAATATTAGTAGGAGGTAATATACTTATGAAAATTGTAATTGCCATAGATTCTTTTAAGGGAAGTTTAAGTTCAATAGAAGCAGCTAATGCTATAAAAAAAGGAATAGAAAATTCTAAACTTGATGCACATATAGAAATAAAACCGTTGGCAGATGGTGGAGAAGGTACAGTTGATGCCTTAGTAGATGGAATGAATGGAAGAAGAAAAGTTGTAAAGGTCTGTGGTCCAGCTACAAAGTTAGTTGAAGCAACTTATGGCATATTAGATGATAATAAAACGGCAATTATGGAAATGGCTCAAGCAGCGGGAATTACTCAAGTTTCAGGAGAAGAAAAAAATCCTTTAAAAACTACAACTTACGGAGTTGGACAAATAATAAAAGCTGCCATAGATGAAGGGTGTAGAAACTTCATAATGGGAATTGGAGGAAGTGCTACAAATGATGCAGGAGTAGGTATGCTTCAAGCCTTAGGATTTAAATTTTATGATGAAAATAATAGCTTAGTTAATTTAGGTGGGAAAGTATTAAACCAAATAAAAAGAATAGATGATAGTGGAAAATTAAAAGAATTAGATGAATGTAACTTTAAAATTGCTTGTGATGTAAATAATCCTTTATTTGGATTAAATGGAGCGGCACATATATATGGTCCACAAAAAGGAGCTACACCAGAGATAGTTGATGAGTTAGATAAAGGGCTTAAAAATTTTGCTGAAATAGTAAAAAGAGATTTAAATAAGGATTTAGCGAACACACCTGGAGCAGGAGCAGCAGGAGGATTAGGATATGGATTTTTAACATTCTTAAATTCAAAATTAGAGTCTGGAATAAAAATAATATTAGATGAAATTAAATTAGAAGAATCAGTAAAAGATGCTGATATAGTTGTAACTGGTGAAGGAAGGTTGGATAATCAAACTGCCATGGGTAAAGCACCTATTGGAGTTGCAAAATTAGCTAAGAAGTATGGCGCCAAGGTTATAGCAATAGCAGGGTGTACAACAGATGATGCCATAACATGTAATGAAGAAGGAATTGATGCATTTTTTTCAATAGTTAACACAGCAATTACTTTAAAAGAAGCTATGGACCATAAAAATGCAGAAAACAATATAATTAATACTTCTACACAAATTTTTAATCTTGTAAAAATTTTAAGCAAAAATGAAATTTTATAATAAATCATATTAAAAATAGCAACTATGTTATATAGTTGCTATTTTTATATTAAATTTAATAATCTTTATGCTTTTTCTTTTGCTGTCTTAAGGAAAATCTTAGTTCTTCGGCTTGCTCTTTGCTTAATTTTGATTGTTTTTTCCAATATCACTTTCAAATGCACCTACCCTAAAAGGATTCTCAAATAATAGAGTGAAACTTCCACTAACTTTGTCCATAATAAATTCCTTCTGTTTTGTTTATTACAAGAGAGTGGGCAACCCCAGGATGTCAGGTTACTTCTATTTTTCAATAGGTCTGTACTATCAGCCAGACTGTGTTTTTATCTCTTACCTATATTATATCAATATTAAAAATTATAGATATACTAAGAAAATATAAATTTAATATAAAATTATACTAAAATAATATATTAATAAAAATTTATAGATTATATAAAACTATTTAGGGAATAAAAATAATAAAGATGAAGTCAATATGAAAGGGGCGTTTTTATGAAGAAGTTAGCAACATTTGCAGGTGGATGTTTTTGGTGTATGGTAAAGCCTTTTGATGAGTATGAAGGAGTAGAATCTGTCATATCTGGTTATACTGGTGGATATACAAAAAATCCCACTTATGAAGAAGTTTGTACTGATTTAACAGGACATATCGAAGCTATACAAATTACTTTTGATGATGAAATAATAAGTTACAAAGAACTTTTAGACATATATTGGAGTGTTATTGATCCTACTCAAGTAGGAGGCCAGTTTGCTGATTTAGGACATCATTACAAGACAGTGATTTTTTATCATGATGATTATCAAAAGCAAGAAGCTGAAAAATCTAAAGAAGATTTGGAGAAAAGTAGATTATATGATAAACCTATAGTTACAGAAATAAGAAAAGCTGAAACTTTCTATCCAGCAGAGGACTATCATCAATATTATTATAAGAAAAATCCAGATCATTATAATAGATACTACGAAGGTTCTGGAAGAGCAAAACATGTTAAGAAAGTATGGGCAAAGAAAAATCTTACAGCACTACAATATGAAGTAACACAAAACTCTGCAACAGAACCACCTTTTAGCAATGAATATTACAATAATTTTGAAGAAGGTATTTATGTAGATATAATAAGTGGAGAGCCTTTATTTACATCTAAGGATAAATTTGATTCAGGGTGTGGATGGCCTAGTTTTTCAAAGCCGATTGGAAAAGGAATACTAGATTTTTACGAAGATTATTCTCACAACATGGAAAGAGTAGAAGTAAAAGGTAGCAAAAGTGGAGCTCACATGGGTCATGTATTTGATGATGGACCAAAAGAAATGGGAGGTATTAGATTTTGTATTAACTCTGCATCATTGAGATTTATTCCAAAGGAAAAAATGATAGAAGAAGGATATGAACAATACTTAGAGTACTTATAGAAAAGTAGTAAGAGTGGCTCTAATTTGCAGATAAAAGATAGGGCAATTCGTTGTAAAATACACCATACTATGATAAACTAAAGGTTGAATATTTATTAATATCGTAAATAGGAGGTTACCTATGTTAAATAATGCATTAATGGGAGTACAACTTGTTTTAGCAGTATTCTTAATGTTAGTAATTATGCCACAAGAAGGTAAAGATAACTTTAAGTCAGATTTTAGTGGTTCAGAAGAAGGTTCACAAGCTTACTTCAAGCCAAAAGGAAAACAAGCATTTCTTTTAAAATCAACTAAAATAGTATCAATACTATTTTTTATAAATGCGTTAGCATTATTAGTAGTAAACAAATAATATTAAATAAATGGCCAAATTTAATATTCAAAAAGTTAAAGGTTAAATTTAATTTTTAAACCAAGAAGATGATTATACAAAAGTGTAGTCATTTTTTTTGTTATAATGTAAGTATGATATAAAATTTATGACAAGGAAGGGAAAAATATGGCTGAAATAGATAATATTTTAGAGTGGGTTTTCGTATCAAAATGTAAAATACCAGAAGATGTCGTAGATGTATTGGCTCCAGGGGAAGTGGCAGTTGCAGCATACAGGACACTACGTGATAGTGCAACTTTTACAGATAAAAGAATAATAATAAGGGATGTACAAGGGCTAACTGGCAAGAAGGTAGAGATTTATTCTATACCATACTCATCAATAAACATGTGGTCAACGGAGACTGCAGGCTTGTTATTTGATTTAAGTGCAGAGGTAGAACTTTGGACTAGAGCTGGTCAGATAAAAATAACTCTACAAAAAGGTGTAGATGTGAGGGAGTTTGATAGACTTATTGCTCACTGTATTTTAAGATAAATTTTAAGTAGATATCATATTAAATGAGATGATATCTACTTTTTTATTTTTGCAGCCTTGTGGTTCGGTTTTATAATTTTGAATCATATAATTAAATTAAGGATAGTTGTTTTAACACAAAAATCCAACTAAATACTGTTACTATGGAAAAGGCAGAAGTAAATACTACTATTTGACTGGCTAAATCACTATCTCCATCCATTTGCATTGCCATTTGGAAGCTTGATACAGCAGTTGGTGATGCAAACATAATCATAAGGGATAAAAGAGAAACATCTCTAAATCCACAGTAATATGAGATTACTATAAATATAAGTGGAGTAATAATTAATTTCCCTAAAACGACTATAATTGTCTCTTTTAGATATTTTTTTACATTAGAAAAGGAAAATGAAGCACCAAGTAATGTTAATGATAAAGGTGTTGCCATTTTTGAAATATCCTTAATTGTGCTTACAATAAATACCGGAAGTTTTATACTAAAAATTAACAATAATAAACCTAAGCAAGCACCTATAATAAGAGGATTTGTAATTATTCCATGAATGATTTTTTTTATATTAATATTTCCACCACGAAAAGTTTCTAAGGCAATTACAGATAAAAAGTTAAATAAAGGAACTACTATTCCTATCAAAAGAGCAGTTGTTCCAATTTTTCCTTCACCTACTAAGGAAGTTGCAACAGGTATTCCGAAAAGTACAAAATTGCTACGAAATGTACCTTGAATCATAACTCCTCTTTTTTTATTGTCTTTTTCAATTATGGGTATAATTAAAAATAAAACTCCAAATAAAGCGATAATAGAGGTGGCAGCAAATATCATTAGTTTTGGATTAAAGACATTACCTAAATCTGTTGTATAAATGTTATAAAATAGTAAAGTTGGCAAAAATACTTTAAAGGTAGCGTTGTTCATGACTTTTACTGAACTGTTATCGAGGACCTTTATGTATTTAAGAAAATAACCAAGAGCCATTACTATACATAGTGGTGCCACCACATTAAAGGATAAAATTAGATTTTCCATATATGTCATTCCCCCTTTTTTAGCATAATAAAAGTATAAATAAGAAGTAATAAAAATGCAAATATACAAAAATTAGACAAACTAGAATATTTTAGTTAAAATAGGTTGATAGATATAAATTAAAGAGTTATTTTTTAATTAAAAAAATACCTTGAATTGATCTGGGAAATAATATTAATAATTTAATAAATAAATAAAATAAAGATAATAATAAGTATAATAGGAGGTATTATATGACAGAGAAACTAAGAGAATCATTACTAGGGCTAATTAATGATAACCATTACAATCCTCTTAAAAAGGAAGAATTAGCACTAATTTTTAATATACACCCAGCAGAAATGCCAATGTTTTATAATTTTTTAGAAGAATTAGAGGAAGACGGATATATTGTTAAAACGAAAAAGGGAAGAATTATGTCGCCAAATACTATGGGATTATTTGTAGGAAAATTTGTATCTCATAGAAAAGGATTTGGGTTTGTTGAATCTGACGAAGAATTTACACAAGATTTATTTATTCCAAAAGATGATATAAATGGAGCTCTTCACAATGACAGAGTTATGGCAGAAATCATAACACCTGCTACAGAAGATAGAAGAGCAGAAGGTAAGGTTATAAAAATAATTAAAAGAGAAGTAACTAGAGTTGTTGGTTTATTCCAAGAAAACAAGAGCTTTGGTTTTATTGTGCCTGATGACAAGAAATTTAATCAAGACATATTTATACCAAAGAGATTTTTCTCTGGGGCTAAAAATGATGATAAAGTAGTTTGTGAAATTACAGTTTGGCCACAAGAAAATAGAAAACCAGAAGGTAAAATAATAGAGGTACTTGGTCAAAAAGGTGAAAGAGGAGTAGAAATTGACTCAATAATAAGAGCCCATGGACTTCCAGAGGAATTTCCTAAAAAAGTAATAGACGAAGCTAATCATGTGGCAGATCAAGATTTAAGGGATGAAATAGCAAGAAGACTTGATATAAGAGACCTTAATATTTTTACAATAGATGGTGAAGATGCAAAGGACTTAGATGATGCCATTTCAATAGAAGAATTACCAAATGGTAATTATAAACTTGGAGTACATATTGCTGATGTTACTCATTATGTTAAAGAAAAGAGTAAACTAGACAAAGAGGCTTTAAAAAGAGCTACTTCTGTTTATTTAGTAGATAAAGTAATACCAATGTTACCAAAACAATTATCAAACGGTGTTTGTTCACTAAATCCGTTTGAAGATAAATTAACTTTATCTTGTTTCATGGAAATTGATTCAGAAGGTAAAGTTGTTAATTCTGATATAGCAGAGACTGTAATAAATTCAAAAGCTAGAATGACTTATACTGAAGTATCTGACATACTAGAAAAAGACGATGAAAAATTAAAACAAACTTTTGCTGCTCAAGTTGATGATTTTATAAAAGCGGAGAAACTAGCTAGAATTTTAATGAAGAGAAGACAAAGAAGAGGAGCTATAGACTTTGACTTCCCAGAGGCTAAAATAATACTAAATGGAAATGGTGAAGTAGTAGATATAAAACACTACGAAAGAAGAATATCAAACAAAATGATAGAAGAGTTCATGCTTGTAGCTAACGAAACAGTAGCAGAACATTTCTATTGGTTACAACTACCTTTTGTTTATAGAATACATGAGACTCCATCAGCAGAAAAAATGGAAGATCTTAAGAAATTCATAGCGACATTTGGATACACTATAAAAGGTGATATGGAAAATGTTCATCCAAAAGAAATCCAAGGAATAGTAGAAAAAATAAAAGGTACAAAAGAAGAAGAATCAATAAGTACAATAGCGCTTCGTTCTATGAAACAAGCTAAATATTCACCACAATGTATAGGTCACTTTGGATTAGCGGCAAAATACTACTGCCACTTTACTTCTCCAATAAGAAGATATCCAGACTTACAAATTCATAGAATAATAAAAGAGCAATTAAACAATAAAATAAATAATAAGAGACAAGAGCAATTAGCTCATATAGTTGAATACGCATCTACTCAATCATCAGAAAGAGAAAGAGCAGCAGAACTTGCTGAAAGAGATGTTCACGACTTCTACAAAGCGTGCTATATGGCAGACAAAGTTGGTCAAGAATTTGAAGGTGTAGTATCAAGTGTAACTTCATTTGGTATGTTCGTTGAACTTGAGAATACAGTAGAAGGTCTTATAAGACTAGCTAATATGAGAGATGATTATTATATTTTCGACCAAGAAAAGTATACAATTATAGGTGAAAGAACTCATAAAACTTTCAAAATTGGTGATACTGTGAAAATACAAGTTGAAAATGTAAATGTTGACTTTAGAGAAATAGATTTTAGATTAATAGCTAAATTAGAAGATAGTCATACAGAAGAAGATTTAAAAGAAGAAAATTAATAAATTTATTGAGAGAGGAGTTATATCCTCTCTTTTTTATATCATAAAGGTCAACCTAAAAAAAATAAAGGTTGACCTAAAAAATATAATAGAATATTATTATCATATGGCAAAATATTCAAATGAATTTCAAGGAGAATTAATATGATATATAAATTAAAAGAAAAAATAAAACATGGATACTTAATAAATAAAGAAGAAGCTAAGAGCTTATTAACATATGATTTAGAAATATTGGCAGATTGTGCAGATGAGTTGAGAAAACATTTTTTAGGGGATAAGTTTGATTTATGTTCAATAGTAAATGGAAAAAGTGGAAAGTGTAGTGAGAATTGCAAATTCTGTGCTCAATCATCATTCCATAAAACTAACACAGAGGTTTACCCATTACTTGATACAGAGTATTTACTAAAGGATGCAAAACATCATAAAGACAAACAAGTAAGAAGATATTCGATAGTAACATCAGGAAGAAAATTAAGTGATAGAGAAATTGACAAAGTTTGTGAATCTTTTGAAGAAATAATAGATAAAGTTGGAATAGAAACTTGTGCATCTCATGGATTACTAGGAGAAGAATCTTTGACAAAGCTTGCAAAAGTAGGTGTAAAAAGATATCACAACAACTTAGAAACATCTAGAAATTACTTTGATAAAATCTGTACAACACATACATATGATGAAAAAATTGAGACTATAAAAGCTGCACAAAAAGCAGGACTAATAGTATGTAGTGGTGGGATAATGGGTCTAGGTGAAAGTGAAGAAGATAGAATAGATATGGCCTTTGAACTTAGAGATTTGAATATAAAATCCATACCACTTAATGTGCTAAATTACATAGAAGGTACTGCTATAGAAAGAAAAAATTCTATAATAGAAGAAGATTTTTTTAAAATGGTTGCTATATATAGATTTATAAATCCAACTGCTGAAATAAGATTGGCAGGAGGAAGAAATCTGCTAAGTGAATTTGGTAAGAAAGCTTTCACAGGAGGTGCCAATGCTACTATAACAGGAGATATGTTAACTACTTGCGGTAATCAAATAGACGATGATGTGAAAATGATAACTGAACTAGGGTACGAAATATAAATAGTCTTATAAAATACTTTTAAGTTAAATTGGAGGCACAGCATGGGAAGAGGAATATTCATAATTGGAACAGATACAGATGCAGGAAAAACTTTTGTAACAGCAGGTTTAACATATGCTCTAAAACAAAACAACAAAGATGTCATACCTTATAAACCTGTACAAAGTGGAGGTAATGGAGATACTAGGTTCTACAAAGAAATGGCTAATCTAGATTTAAGCATAGAAGAAATGAATACATATACACTGAAAGAAGCTGTATCTCCTCATTTAGCTTGCAAATTAGAAAATAAGAAGATATATAAAGAAGTTATATTAAATCATTATAAAAAACTTATAAACAGTCATAACTATGTAATTGTGGAAGGAGCCGGAGGAATAGTAGTTCCTCTTGTGGATAATAAATATTATGTGTATAACTTAATTAAAGATTTGAATTTAGATGTTGTAATAGTTGCTAGAGCAGGAGTTGGAACTATAAATCATACCGTACTTACTAACGAGTTTCTAAAAGCACAAAACATAAAAGTTAAAGGCATAATAATAAATCAATATAACAATAAGTTATATGAAAATGACAATATAAAACAAATAGAAGAACTTACTAATTTGAATATAATTCATAAATTTAATAAGTTAGAAGACTTTTCAAAGAAATCAATAGAAGAAGAATATAAAAAAATAGATATAAATAAGATAATAGAATTGGTATTCAAGGGGGAAAAATAACATGAAAAATTTACAAGAAAAAGATTTGAAATATATATGGCATCCATGTTCACAAATGAAAGACTACGAAAAATTTCCACCTATAGTAATAAAAAATGGTAAAGGTGTATTTTTAGAAGATATGAACGGGAAAAAATACTTAGATGCAGTATCTTCATGGTGGGTTAACCTATTTGGACATGCCAATGAGCGTATAAACAATTCTTTATATAATCAGTCAAATTCATTAGAACATGTTATATTTGCAAACTTTACTCACAGGCCAGCCATAGAACTTAGTGAAAGAATCATAAATCTAACTCCAGATAGATTACAAAAAGTTTTCTTTGGTGATAATGGTTCATCAGCCATAGAAATAGCTTTGAAATTAAGCTTTCAATATCATCAACAAATTGGCAAAACAAGAAAAACTAAATTTGTAAACATATCAGATGCATATCATGGTGAAACAATAGGAGCTTTATCAATAGGAGACGTAGATTTATATAACAAAATATATAAGCCAATTTTATTAGAAACTATAACAGTTAAGGGACCTGATTGTTTTAGATGTGAATTTAATAAAAATAGAGAAAATTGCAATGGCGAATGTTTTGTTCATATGGAAAATACCATAGCAGAAATTCATGAAGAAGTAAGTGCAATAGTTATAGAGCCAATGGTGCAATGTGCAGCAGGAATGAAAATATACTCACCTAAATATTTAGTGAAGCTAAGAGAGTTATGCGATAAATACGATATAAACTTAATTGCAGATGAGATAGCAGTAGGATTTGGTAGAACTGGCAAGATGTTTGCTTGTGAACATGCCAATATATCACCTGACATAATGTGCTTATCAAAAGGATTAACAGCAGGATATATGCCACTTTCATTAGTACTTATGAGTAATAAAATTTACGATGCATTTTATGATGAATATAATACAATGAAGGCATTTTTACACAGTCACAGTTATTCAGGTAATCCATTGGGATGTAGCGTGGCATTGGAAACTTTAAATATATTTGAAGATGATGATGTTATAAATGTTAACAAAGACAAAAGTGAATATCTAAGAAGAAAAGTTGAAAGTGTAATAAAAGACATTCCTTATGTGGGAGAATACCGTCAGATAGGAATGATTGGTGCTATTGAATTAGTAAAAGATAAAGAAACTAAAGAACCATTTGAAGGTGAAAAAAGAGTAGGATACAACATTTATAAAATAGCCCTGGAAAAAGGAGTTTTACTAAGAGCATTAGGCAACATAGTTTATTTCATGCCGCCTTTCGTAATAAGTGAAGGCGAAATAGATTTCATGGTAGAAACAGCAAGAGATAGTATAAATGAATATTTTAATAATAAAAAAGGAATAGGAATAAATGAATAATAGTAAGACTAAAGAGTTAACTCTAATATCTTTATTAGCTGTGATAATTGCTATATCAGGAAGTTTTAAAATACCAGGTATTATACCAGGGACTGAGTTCCAACTGTCAGCACCAATAGCTATAGCAATATGTGCGGCCTTTGGATTTAAAAGATATATAGCAGCAGGGGTTATAGCCAGCACTATAAACTTAATCATGGGTACACATACAATTTTAAATATAATTGTAGCCATGGCGTTTAGAGTAGTAGGTGGTGGAATAATAGGTATACTAGGACCAAGTTTGTTAGTAGTATCTATTGCAGGTCCCATAGGAACTATAGCAGGTAGAATAGTTATGTCAAACATAGTCGGAACGCCATTTAAAATGTTAATAGTGGCAGCATTTCCGGGAATGATATATACACTAATATCTTCATACTTAATTTACAAAGTAATAGAAAACATAATGAAAAAAACTCCTTATAAAAGCTTTATAAGATCTAAAGAAAAAATAATAAAAGTAGGGTGAGAAAATGGCATTACATAGCATAAAAATGAGATCGTCTAAAGATAACAAACATATATCGGGAGCAGAAAGCATAGTAGACGAGGATAATTTAGAAACAGCAGTTAGCAGGCTTATAAAAAGAGCATTAACTCATTCTAAGGGTAAGGCAGAGAATATAAATATAAAAATTGAAAAACTTGATGAAGAAAAAATAATTTTTTTAGAACCCTTGAAAGTGACAACAGTAGAAGTTGAAAATACTATTCAGGGATTTAAATGCGTCAAGTACTTGCTAAACAAATTAGGTATAGATGACGAAAAATCAAATAAAATACTGAAAATATTTAAGCAAGCCTCTTGTATGAGAGGCGCAATTCTGCTGGATATTAACACTCTTGAAAGATTGGAACCAGACAAAGATAGAGGTATTAGAGCTACTTATATGGATTTTGAAAATTCTAATACAGATAGATTAACAAAAGAATCTGGACAGAATACTCATTTTATAGAGGCCTTGGCACTTGCTACTAAAGTTATAAATTGTCCATATATAATAGGAGAGATTTGTTACTCTGATGATCCAAACTATACAGCAGGATATATATCATCTAAAAAATATGGCTACGTGAGAATTCCTCATCTAAAAGAGTTTGGAGATGAAAGTGGTGGAAGAATATTTTTATATGATTCATCTTTAGATAATGTACAAGATTGTATAGATTATATAGAAAAGTCTAAAACCATAATAAGAAATAATATATCTCAACAGACATACATGACATACGAAGAATTTTTAAATCTATAGGGAGTAATCTTATATGAATGATATAAAAGAAAAATTACAGATAATAAAAGAAAAAAATTTATATAGAGAAATGAGATATTTAAGTAAATCACAGGATAAATATACTGTAATTGATGGAAGAGAAATATTATTAATGTCTTCTAACAATTACCTAGGTCTAGCCAATAATGAAGACGTAAAAAAGGCAGCTATTGATGGTATAAATGAATTTGGCTTAGGTTCTGGTGGATCAAGACTTACTACGGGAAGTTATGATTTACACAAAAAACTAGAGGAAAAAATAGCTAAGTTTAAAAATTGTGAAGCAGCGCTTATATTTAACACAGGATATATGGCAAATGTGGGTGTTATCTCCGCAATTTGTGATGAAAATTATTATATATTTAGTGATGAATTAAATCATGCAAGCATAATAGATGGATGTAAACTAGCAAAAGGAAAAACTATAGTGTACAAACATAATAATATGGAAGACTTATATGATAAAATATCTACCATAAATCCAACTAAAGGGATTATAGTAACGGACAGTGTATTTAGTATGGATGGAGATATAGCCAATATACCTGAGATTGTGAAAATAGCAAAAGCATTTAATCTTCTTACTGTGGTAGATGATGCTCATGCCACTGGAGTAATAGGTAAAAATGGCAGAGGAAGTAGTGAGTATTTTAACTGCAAAGTAGATATAACTATAGGAACTTTAAGTAAGGCTGTAGCTAGTGAGGGTGGATTTGTATGTGCAGATGAATATATAATTGACTATCTAAAAAATAAAGCGAGAAGTTTTATATTTTCAACAGCCTTATCTCCAGGGATAATAAATGGATCTATTAAGAGTTTTGAATTAATAGCAAGCACAGATAGAGTGCAAAGGCTAAATAATAATATAAAATACATAAATAAAAAATTAAATGAAATAGGTATAGAAACAGATGAAAATAGAGACTCACCAATAATACCAATATTTATAGGTGATGAGGACTTGGCTATGAATATTAGTAAAAGTTTATTAGAAAATGGAATTTATATACCAGCCATCAGATATCCAACAGTTCCCCTTAATAAATCCATACTGAGAATGACTATAATGTCTACTCATGATAAAAAAGATTTGGATATTGTAGTAGATAAATTAAAACATATTTTAATTGAAAATAACATAATAAATTAAGCTAAGGATTTATAGTCTATTAAATGGAGCAACGGATGTATCTGAAGCGAAGCAAAGATAGATTGTTGACGACATGAAGTGTTTCGCCGACACGTCGCTCAGGCGAAGCGGATTTTTTATTATAAAAACTAAGGATAAATTATACTATTTAACTTTTATGTAACATATTATGTAGTAATTTAATATACAATTATCTTAAGATATTTCAAAATTTAAAATAATTGGAGTGTTGTTGTTATGCTTAAAGTTATTAATTCTATTAGAAATGATGTTGAAGGTAGTAATGGAAAATGTGAAAGCAGGTGTAATAAAACAGCAGGAGCAGAAAAGGTTTATGAAAAGAAAGAGTATATTATTTTAAAGGTTAAGAAAGGCTACATAGTATATAACACAAAAAAAGAATTTGAAAATGGTCATACCCATCTTCAAAGTTTTGAAATGTCAAAGACTATTATTGACAATAGTATAAAAAAGAAAAGACCCAAAACTAATAATATTTATTTAATAGAAAGTCATATAAGGGTTACGAATGATAGTAAATATAAACAAATTTTAGAAGAGCTAATAGAAGCTAAAAAACAGAAAACTAAGGACAATAAATATCATAATAGAAGTTATTGTAATGCTTGTTAAATATATAAAAGAAGAATCACCAAGATAAATGTAATTGGTGGTTCTTCTTTTTTGATGTTAATTTTGTAAGTGTATGTAATTCTTAACAAAAGTTAAGAATTACTTATAAACTACTTAATAATTCTTTTCTATTATGTAATAGAAAAGGAGATGATAAATTATGAAATTAAAAAATAAATTTATAGGAATTATAGTTGTTTTAGGTGTGATTACATTTATAGGAGGAAAAAATCCTTTAGTAGGATTATCAAATCATAAAGATACTTATCTAAGTGAAACAAGTACAAATGCTAGTGCAAACAGCAGTAAATACCTTATGTTAGTAAATAAAAAAAATCCGTTGGGATTAGATTATGAACCTGATAATTTGGTTAAGCCCAATGTTAAGTTCTTAAGAGATACTAGCGATGAATCAAGATATATGGATGAAACTGCAGCAAAAGCTTTAGAAGAATTATTCCAAGTAGCTAAGTCAGAAAATATAAACCTTATAGGTTCTTCAGCATATAGATCATACAAAAGTCAGGTTAGGGTTCTTAAGGATGAGATTAGTTCAAAAGGTGTAGACTATGCTAATAAATATGTGGCTAAGCCAGGAAAAAGTGAGCACCAAAGCGGATTATCAATTGATGTGACAAATGAAGCTAGATGTTTTGACAAAACTAGTCCAGAGGCACAGTGGTTAGCAAATAATGCTCACAGGTTTGGATTTATATTACGTTATCCAGAAGGAAAAGAAGATATTACAGGGTATAATTATGAGCCATGGCATATTAGGTATGTTGGCAAAGATGTAGCAAAAAAAATTTATGAAAAAAATATTACCTTAGAAGAGTACTTAAATAAGATAGGATAATTTGGATGAGATAATAGTGCAAATATTAGGACGTGATATTTTAATAAGCTTAATTTTTATTAGTATTATAATATTTATGCATGTTAAATGTAAAAATGAAATGGGAGCCTACCTATATAATATAGGTATTATCATATTTTCCATAACCATGGTTATTATATTTTCGCTAACAGGGGTTTCTCCTATGAGTGGTTTTTATATTGATATAGAAGATATTGATGATTTGATACTTAATACTAGTGGAGCTATGCTAGGTTATTTAGTATTACTTGCGTTTAAAAATTTGATTCCTGAAGTTGACAAGAAAATCAATATAGAATTAAAATTTATGAAAAAAGAACAGATATTATCTATTTGCATATTAGTTCCGTATATTGTTATTATTATAGGTGGATTCTATGATAGATACATTAACATAGTCTAATGTAAAAGTAAGGAGGAAGTTATGGCAAGTAAAATTCTTGTAGTTGATGATGAAAAGGAAATAAGGAATTTAATTGAAATATATTTAAAAAATGAAGGTTACACTGTTTTAAAAGCTAGTAATGGAGAGGAAGCTCTTGAAGTTTTAGCAAAAGAAGAAGTTCAGTTGATGATATTAGATATAATGATGCCGAAGATGGATGGAATGGAAGTATGTAGAAGGGTTAGAGAACATTTGAATATTCCTATCCTTATGCTAAGTGCAAAATCTGAAGATATGGACAAGATTGCAGGAATTATGACTGGAGCAGATGATTATTTAACAAAACCTTTTAACCCATTGGAGCTGTCAGTCAGGGTGAAGGCGCTCCTTAGAAGAGCTTATTATTTTAGCAATATGAACAAAGAGGACAACATTATAAATATTGAAAATTTGACTATAGATAAAAATGATAGAACTGTAAAAGTTGATGATGTTGAAATCCCTTTTACAGCTAGGGAGTTTGACATTTTATATTTACTAGGGAGTAACAGAGGTAAGGTTTTTAGCTCAGAAGAAATCTTCACAAAAGTTTGGAAGGAAGATTACTTTGGCTCAAACAACACAGTAATGGTGCACATGAGTAGGATAAGAGAAAAGTTAGAAAAGTATATAGAGGGAAACAAAATAATTCAGACTGTGTGGGGAGTTGGTTATAAAGTTGAAAAATAGAGGTAGAATTTTTAAGTATATAGTAAGAAGCTTTTTTGAATTCATTTTAAGTGGACTGTTAAGTATTATTATGTATTGGCTTTTATTTACTTGGTCTTATGATTTATACAATAGTTTTAGATATCCCACATTTAATCAAATAATAAGATTATTTATGACCATAAAAAATAATTACTTTGGAGATGCTATATATACTGTTATAGGAGCTTTAATGTTTCTTTCAATATACTCACTTATTACTTATAAAAAATATAAAAATATATCATTATTAGTGGATAATGTGGAAGAAATGTCAAAAGGAGATTTGGACAAAAAAATTGAAGTGAAATCAAGGGGAGATATTAATCAAGTAGCGGAAAATATTAATAATATAGTTGAACAATTGAAAAATATAACTGTGGAAGAAAGAAAAGCTCAACAAACAAAAACTGATTTAATAACAAATGTGTCTCATGATTTAAGAACACCACTGACCTCTATAATTGGATATTTGAATCTTATAGAAGAAGGCAAATACAAAGATGAAGTGGAGCTGATGTATTATGTAGATATAGCTTATGACAAATCTTTAAACTTAAATATATTGATTAATGATTTATTTGAACTTACTAAAATGCAAAATAGGACGATTAATTTTAATAAGTTTGAATTAAACTTAGTAGAACTAATAGGTCAGTTAGTTTCTCAGTTTGAAATTCAATTTAGACAAGCAAATATGAAGTGTAGAATAGACTTTTCTGTGGAAAAAATAATGATCAATGCTGATCCAATTAAGCTGGTAAGGGCTTTTGAAAATCTTATTACAAATGCCATGAGATATGGAAAAGATGGATATTACGTAGATATAAAAGTGTTCATAGAAGGTGAAATGGTGACAGTACAAGTGATAAACTACGGTGAGCAAATTCCAGTAGTTGATTTACCTCATATATTTGATAGATTTTATAGAGTTGAAAAATCCAGAAATACATTCCAAGGTGGTTCAGGTTTGGGACTTGCTATTACTAAAAATATCATAGAAGCTCATGATGGAATTATTTGCGCTACTAGTGATAATGAAAGTACTATTTTTGAAGTTAAAATACCATATATAAATGAAGAGGAACTCTTTAAGTCGATTGAGTAATCTTGGCTTAGAGAGTTCTTTATTTTATTTTGGGTATAAATAATTTATAACTAATTACATAATCTAAGGAAAAGACAAGTTTTGCATAGAGAATATAAATAGAAGGAGGTAGAAAAATGTCGGAGGGAAAGCAAATAAATAATATAGGTTGGAACTTTCATAACACTTATAAGGATTTACCAAAGCCTTTTTATAGTGAAATAAAGTTAAGTCCTGTGAGAAAACCAGAGCTCATTATTCTTAACGAACCCTTAGCAAAGGCTTTGAATTTAAACGTGGAAGCACTGAAAAGCAAAGAAGGTGTAGAGATTTTAGCAGGAAATAAGAAAGCTGAAGGCGGAGCTTGCATTGCTCAAGCTTATAGTGGTCATCAATTTGGACATTTCACCATGCTAGGAGATGGAAGAGCAGTTCTAATTGGTGAACAAAAAGTAGATACTGGCATAAACATTACGGGAGAAAGTTATAAAAAGTTTGATATCCAACTAAAAGGAAGTGGAAGAACACCTTATTCTCGTGGAGGGGATGGAAGGGCAGTGCTTGGACCTATGCTTCGTGAGTATATAATAAGCGAAGCCATGTATAATCTGAAAATACCAACAACTCGTAGTTTGGCAGTGGTGAAAACAGGAGAAAAAGTTTACAGAGAATATGTTAAAGAAGGGGCAATACTTACTAGGGTTGCTTCCAGTCATCTTAGATTTGGAACTTTTGAATATGCATCCAACTACTTGGGAAAAGAAGAAGTGAAAAAATTGGCTGACTATGCCATAGAGACACATTATCCTTATGTGAGAAATGATGAAAATAAATATCTGAGTTTTCTAAAAGAGGTAATAAAAGCTCATGCAAGTTTAGTATCTAAATGGTTATGTGTCGGATTTATTCATGGTGTTATGAATACGGATAATATGACTATTAGTGGAGAAAGTATAGACTATGGACCATGTGCATTTATGAATACTTATGATCCAGATACTGTATTTAGCTCTATTGATGTACAGGGAAGATATGCTTATAAAAATCAGCCTAGTATGGCATCTTGGAATATTTGTAGACTTGCAGAAGCATTGCTTCCATTAATAAACGAAGATGTTGATGTTGCCATAGATTTGGCACAAAAAGAGATATTTAAGTTTTCTGATTTACATTTTAAATACTGGTTTTCACAAATGAGAAATAAGTTAGGATTTTTCAATGAAGAGCCTATGGATAAGGCTATAATAGAAGACTTACTAAGTATGATGGAAAAATACAAAGAAGATTATACAAATACTTTTGTATCTTTAACTTATAGAAAAAACATGAATAGTGGAATGTTTGCAACATCTGAATTTACTAATTGGCATAAAAACTGGCAAGAAAGATTGGAAAGACAAGAAGAATCTATAGATGAAGCTTATGAACTTATGAAAAAATCAAATCCAGTAGTTATACCAAGAAATCATAGAGTGGAAGAAGCATTAAAATCAGCAGATAATGGAGATTTCACAGTTATGGAAAAATTACTTTCTATACTTAGTAATCCTTATGAATACAAAGAAGAGATGGATGAGTACACAGAGTTGGCTGAACCATCAGATTTACCATATAGAACTTATTGCGGAACTTAAAAATTATAAACTACTAAAGACAAGTTGGAGATGAATAAGATCAGTGACAAAAAAGAAAATCACAATAATCATGACTATAATAGTTACAATTATATTAACTTATAAAGTTCAATCATCTTATGGATTAATAGACTCAACAACATCACTGATATACAATCAGGAAAGTGTTGTGGGAGACATAAAGAAATCAAATGCGTACAACACATATTCAGACTTTTTTACAAAAGTTGATTATACACCAAATAAAAACTTTATAATACCAGGACTAAATAGTTCCATGGTACCGCAGGGAATGTGTGATACAGGAAGCTATATCTTGATATCGGCTTATGACAAGGAAAAGGAAAAAAACTCATGTATTTATGTCATAAACAAATCCACAGGAAATCTTGTAAAAACCATATATTTATACGATAGTAAATCTCATGTTGGTGGATTAGCTTATGATGGAAAAAATGTATGGGTAGCAAACGGAAATCAGTCAACAGTATCAAAGATATTATTAAGTTCAATAACTTATGCAAAAGATGGCGCATTTATACAATGTGATAAATACGAAGTTAAGACAGCAGAAGGAGGTAATGTTGTAGCATCCTTTGCTACATATTCAAAGGAGATACTATGGGTAGGACAATATAAAAAGAAAGATAACACCTATGTTTATGGATATGATATATCAGAGGTAAACTCTTTAAATTTGGAACTTACAGCAAAGTATAGAATTGAAATACCTGAAAAAATACAAGGAATGGTATTTGATAAATCAAGCAGAGTAATATTATCACAGTCTGGTGGTAGAAATAATGATTCAAAAATATATGTATATGATATGCCTAAATATACTGTAAAAGAAAATGTGTATTGTGCTAAATTATATGACCCAATAAAAACGGTAATAGCACCGCCAGCCAGTGAGAATATATTTATTGGAAGTGATAACTTACTATATGTTTTATTTGAGTCAGCTGCTGATTTTTATAGAAATGGCAGAGATAATAAAGAGGGTGCCAAAACACCAGTAGATCGTGTTTGTCCAATAATTTTAGAATAAAGAAAAAGGAGTAGAAATACTCCTTTATATTTTTACATATTGCCCCGAAACATATCCTGTAAGACCTTTGTACTTAACTTTATACCATCCGGAAGACAATTTACTAGTAATCTCAATAGTAGTATTTTTAGGAATAGTAGCTAAAATACTAGAAGAAGTAGAGTCACTTTTTCTAAGATTAAGATTAGCATTAGTAACACCTTTTTGTGTAGAAGTAGAAGGTTTATTATTATTGCCATTTAGAGTAACATATTTACTAGAAACATATCCTGTATTGCCTTTGTACTTAATTTTATACCATCCAGAAGTAGATTTATCTATAATCTCAATAGAAGTATTCTTAGGAATAGTAGCTATAATACTAGAAGAAGTAGAAGCACTTTTCCTAAAATTAACATTAGCAGTAGTGATACCTTTTTCTGTAGAAGTAGAAGGTTTATCATTGGTATTCTCATCTGAATTATTACCATTTAAATTAACATATTTGCTAGAAACATAACCAGTAACACCTTTGTACTCAACCTTATACCATCCAGAAATAGATTTATCTATAATCTCAATAGTAGTATTTTTAGGAATAGTAGTTATAATACTAGAAGAAGTAGAAGCACTGTTCCTAAAGTTAACATTATCAGTAGTAACGCCTTTTTCTGTAGAAGGGGTACTTGGATTTTCAATATTTGAATTACTACCAAAATTTTTCAAATAAGTGTAATTCAAATCAACATATCCACTTATACCAGGTACAGAGCCTTTCTCAGAGTATTGCCACATAGAATATGGCCTTCCAAATGTATTGGTAGATGCGTATTGAGCAACCCATAAAGTATTGGAATCAATAAGATTATCCGTATAATAAGTACTACTAAAATCTTTATTAGTATATATACCTGTAGCGTATCCTTTAGCTTTTACTGTGTCTATAAAAGCATTTGCCATGTTTGTGGCAGAAGTTTTTGTTATAGTAACTCCATTTTCTTTTGCGTATCTTACACTATCGTATTCAAAATCGAAAAACACTGGATATGTAATGCTACTTTTATAAGGTGATAGAGTTTCTAAGCATTTTTGTGCTTCTTGAACAGCTTTTTCAGTGCTAGTAGCATAACTAAACCAATATATACCTATTTTAAGTCCAGCACTTTTTGCACCTTCAATGTAAGTTTTGAATTTTGGATCTACAGTTGAGGTACCATAACCAGCTCTGATTATTACATAGTCAACACCAGAGTTTTTTACACTTTTCCAATCTATATTTCCATTCCATTTACTTACATCTATACCCTTTTCCACAGGGTTTAACTTTAAATAACTTGAAGATACATATCCTTGTTTACCATTAAAATCAACCTTGAACCAAGTACCACTTTTACCTAAAATTTCAATAGTTTCATTAATATTTAAGATTCCGATTACTTTATCTGAAGTAGACGGTCCACTTCTTACATTTAAAGAGTTCGATGTTACAGTTCCGCTACCGATTGCTTTAGGATTAGATAAATTTATTTTTTTAATAGAAGAAACATTATCACTAAATCTATAAGCTTTAGATGCATTTCCACCCATATTATAAGTACCATATTCTTCGGGATCTGGCTGTTTTTTGTTTAAAGTATTTGATTTATAATTATTTGAGTTCGCAGTGACTTTTACATTGTAATTATCATCACTAGCAATAGATATATCACTATCAGAGCTTGAGTTAAGCGACTCTGCATTGGATATAGATATTACATTTTGAGATGATATAGCAATGCCTAAAGATACAGCAAAAAAATATTTATCTCTTTTGTTCATAATATTTCCCCCAATCTTATTATCGTTAATGTGCATCTTTAATACATAAAAATAGAAAATATATATAAATTATACAATAAATGGATAAGAATTTGTCGTATTAATTTATAATATAGTTTATATTTTCGGAATGATTTAATTAATAGGAATGAAAAGTATTAATTTGATAAAAAAATATAATTTTACTGTCGTGATAATATTTTTTACATTACAAAAACGTAATGATAATGAAATATACATACATATTTAAAAAAGTAAAAGGTGTTTATAATAAAAAGTAAGTTAGATAAACTGAGGAGGTATATTAGAAGAATGAAAAATATATTAAGTGTTGAAAAAATAGAAAAATACTATGGAAATAAAGATAATGTAACAAAAGCCATAGATAATATAAGCTTTAAGGTTGATGAAGGAGAATTTGTTGGGATAATGGGGCCTAGTGGAAGTGGTAAAACTACTCTTCTTAACTGTATTTCAACAATAGATACTGTTACAACAGGAAACATAATAATAAATGATAAAGATATTACAAGATTAAAATCAAAAAAACTAGATAAATTTAGACAAAGTGAGCTAGGATTTATATTCCAAGATTTTAACTTATTAGATACATTAACTGCTTATGAAAATATAGCATTGGCATTAACTATAAAAGGTGAAAAATCCTCTGAAATAGATGGGAAAATAAAAGAAGTAGCAAAATATTTAGAAATAGAGAAAGTACTAAATAAATATCCATATCAAATGTCAGGTGGGCAAAAACAAAGGGTGGCATCTGCTAGAGCCATAGTTACAGATCCATCACTAATACTTGCTGATGAGCCAACAGGTGCTCTTGATTCAAAATCAGCAAGATTATTACTTGAAAGATTTGAAAGTCTAAATCAAGATTTAAATGCAACTATACTTATGGTTACTCATGATGCTTTCACAGCAAGTTATGCTCATAGAATTCTGTTTATTAAAGATGGAAAAATATTCACAGAGTTAGTGAGAGGTAAGAATTCGAGAAAAGAGTTTTTCAATAGAATAATGGAAGTTATTACTCTAATAGGAGGCGATGACAACAATGTACTCTAAGATAGCGTTTAAAAATGTTAAGAAAAGTTTTAAAGATTACACAATATACTTTTTAACTTTAACACTGGCAGTTTGCATATTTTATAGTTTTAATTCTATAGAATCACAAAAAGCAATGATGGAGATGAATTATTCTAGCTTAGAATATGTTGAAGGTCTTTCAACTATAATATCTTACGTATCTGTTTTTGTAGCATTTATTTTAGGAAGCCTTATTCTCTACGCAAATAACTTTTTAATTAAAAAGAGAAATAAAGAAATGGGTATTTATATGACTCTTGGGATGTCAAAAAATAGAATCTCTAGAATATTAATATTAGAAACATTAATTGTTGGTGTGTTTTCACTGATAAGTGGATTGATTTTAGGACTTCTAGTATCTCAAGGATTATCAGTACTTGTTGCAAAATTATTTGACTTTAAAATGTCAGGATATACATTTGCAATATCTACACCAGCTATAGGAAAGACTATTTTATATTTTGGAATAATGTTTATACTTGTTATGATATTTAACTCTTTTGTAATTTCAAAATATAAAATAATAGACTTACTAACAGCTGCAAGAAAAACAGAAGAAATGAAGTTTAAAAACCCTATAGTATATTTAGTTACATTTATACTATGTGTGATTTCTTTGGCAGTAGCATATAAATTTGTTTTAGAAGTAGGGCTAGAAGGTATAGACGATCCTAGATTTATGATATCTATAGGACTTGGAATACTTGGAACAGTTTTATTTTTCTTCTCTTTAACAGGGTTTATTTTATATGTGGTGAAAAAGAATAAAAAAGTTTACTTTAAAGGTTTAAATATATTTATAGTAAAACAAATAAACAGCAAAGTTAATACAAACTTTATATCTATGTCAGTAATTTGCTTAATGTTATTCTTAACAATAGGAATATTATCTACTGGATTTAGTTTTAAAAATGCTTTGGAATCAGGATTAGAGCAATCAACACCATATGATGCTAGTGCGTATATGTATATAAGTCCAGAAGATAAAGCAAGAGAAATAGAAAAATCACTTGAGCATATAGGGGTAAAATTTAATAAGAATGATAAAGTAGCTTACTACAATGAGTATACTGATGGAACAAGAGTACAAGATATTATATCTTTAAAAGATGAGTCAGAGAAGAATAATATTGATGCTCAAATTTCATATGTAAAAATCTCAGACTATAATAAGTTAAGAGAAATAAGTAATAAAGAACCAATAGATTTAAAAGAAAATGAAGTATTGATAACATCAAACTTCTCAGACCTATTACCATTAATGGAAAAGCATATGAAAAATAATGATACAATAAGCCTTGATGGAAAAATATATAATATAAAAAATAAAGAAGTGATAGAAGACAACTTAAAAACAGATTATATGCAAAGTAATATCTTAACAGTTATAGTAAGTGATGATTTATGTAAAGATAAAGAGTTGTATTCAAGTAATGTAAATGTTAATTTTGTAGGAAATGATAAGGATAAACGAGCAAAAGATTTTAGTGATAAAATATATTCATACAAAACTGAAGATACAGATTATGATAAACTAGGATTTGTTATATCAGCTAATAGAAATGAAGTTTATGAAGAAAATAAGGGATTAACGACTATTATATTATTTGTAGGAATATATATAGGAATAGTATTCTTAATAAGTAGTATGGCAGTTCTTGCACTTCAACAATTAAGTGAAGCAAGTGATAGTATAGAGAGATACAAATCATTAAAAAGACTGGGAGCAAGTACAAAAAGCATAAATAAAACAATTTTTGTACAAACTTTAGCTTACTTCAGTATACCAGTAGCACTAGCTGTAGTTCACTCAGTTGTGGGAATAAAAGTTGCAAATGAATTTATAGCAATGTTTAGTCAACCAGATATAGGAAGAACATCTCTTATAACAGCAGGAATATTTATGATTGTATATATGATTTATTTCTATATAACTTATAGTGGATATAAAAATATAGTAAAAAATAATATATAAAACAGAAAGGATCTATTTAAAGTAGCAAAATCTATTTTAAATAGATTTTTTTGGTATAATAAGAGCGATAATAAAGTAAGAGAATATTTATAAAAATAAAACTGAAATAATGGGAGTGATAAAATAGATGGCTAAAATTATAATTATTGAAGATGATGAAATAATTAGAGAAGAGCTAAAAAACTTTTTAAGTAAATATGGATATGAAATAATAGCACCAACAACTTTTGATAATGTGGTTGGATTTATTTTAAAGGAAAATGCTAATTTAGTGTTATTAGATATAAATCTTCCAATTTTCGATGGATATTACATATGTAGAGAAGTAAGAAAGCAGTCAGATGTTCCTATCATAATTGTCACAAGTAGAGATAGTGATATGGATGAGCTGATGAGTATGAATTTAGGGGCAGATGATTTTGTTACGAAGCCTTATAATACACAAATACTGCTTGCAAGAATAGCAGCATTGCTAAAAAGAAGTGGATCAAGCACAACCACTAGTAGTATTTTAACTTATAAAGATTTTCAGTTAAATTTATCAAATGCAACTATTTTATATAAGGAAAGAGAAGTAGAACTAACTAAAAACGAAGTAAAAATACTTTCTTATTTAATAAATCACAAGGGCAAAATAGTATCACGAGAATCGCTTATGGAGTATTTGTGGAGCACTGATTATTTTGTGGATGACAGTACATTGACTGTAAATGTAACAAGATTGCGTAAAAAGCTAGAAGAAATAGGCATAGAAAATGTGATAGAAACAAGAAGAGGACTGGGGTATATAATGCCATGAAAATAAGTGATTATATAAAAGATAAGGGGCTTTTTATAGCTATAAATTTAATGGTTTTTATGGTGATTTCATTTTTTATGTATTCCGCAAATGTGGCTTCAGTTATAATTTTTCTTATATTTTGTGTATGGTTTTTACCACTGCTTATCTATATGTTAATAGAGTATATAACGTTTAGAAAGTATTTTAACACTGTTGAAAATATATTAGAAAATCTAGATAAAAAGTATTTACTTCCTGAAATATTAAAAGAACCTAATTTTATAGAAGGTGAAGAGATAAATTATATTATCCAAACGTTAAGCAGAGATATGCATGAGAATGTAAAATATTATAAGAACATCCAGGAAGAATACAGAGAATATATTGAAATGTGGGTTCATGAAATTAAAACGCCTATTGCATCCACTAAATTATTAATAGAAAACAATACTAATGAAATAACAAGAAAAATAGACACACAAATGGATAAAATCGAGAACTTTGTGGAGCAAGTTTTGTACTACTCAAGAAGTGATGAAGTAGGAAAAGATTATATTATAAAGAAGATAGAATTATCTCAAATTGTGAAATGTGTAGTTAAGAAAAATCAAAGGGACTTTATTGGAAAGAGAATAAGCTTGCAACTAGGAGAGCTTGATGAAGTCATTTATAGTGATGCAAAATGGATTGAATTTATACTGAATCAAATAGTGGGAAATGCTATTAAGTATTCAAAAGGTAAAGGAGATAAAATAAAGATTGAGTCAAAAAAATTGGCAAACTCAGTAATTTTAATAATAGAAGATAATGGTGTGGGAATAATTGAGAGAGATTTAAATAGAGTATTTGAAAAAGGATTTACAGGAGAAAACGGCAGAAGATTTGGCAAAAGTACGGGGATAGGTTTGTACTTATGTAAAAAACTATGTAAAAAAATGGGCTTAGGATTAAATATTGAATCAGAAGAAAATAAAGGGACAAAAGTTACTGTAATTTTTCCACAAATAGAGAATTTAACATATTAAAAATAGTAGATAACTTTAATATTTTTTATATAAATATAAAAATCTCAACTAATTTAAAATTGATTGAGATTTTTGTGCATTTAAGCAAAATTAATTTTTACATATTTACATAATTGCCAGAAACATATCCAATGAAATGTTTGTACTTAACCTTGTACCATCCTGATGATATCTGTTCTAAAACTTCGATAGTAGTATTAGTAGGAATAGTATTTATAATAGAAGAAGATGCAGATAAATCTTTTCTAAGATTAAGGTTTACAGTAGTAACACCTTTTTTCGCAGCAGATGAATTATCAACACTAGTCTGTGTTTGGACAGATGAACTAGAATATGTGCTGATATTATTTTTAGGTGTTTTTAAATAAGTATAATTTAAATCAACATAGCTACTTATACCAGGAACAAGCCCTTTTTCTGAGTACTGCCACATAGAATAATCATTATTAAATGTGTTTGTAGTGTTGTATTGAGCAACCCATAAATTAGTAGAGTTAATAAGTTCATTAGTAAAATAAGTGTTACTAAAATTCTTATTTGTATAGATACCAGTGTCATATCCATAGGATTTTATTGTATTAATAAATGAATTAGCTATTTGAGTAGCAGAATTTTTTGTTATAATTACGCCGTTGCTGTTTGCGTATTTTACACTATCGTATTCATAGTCAAAGAAAACAGGGTATGTAATACTATTTTTGTAAGGTGCTATAGTTTCTACACATTTTCTGGCCTCTTGGGCTGCTTTTTCAGAAGTTGTAGCATAACTAAACCAGTAAACTCCTACTTTTAATCCTGCATTTGAAGCACCTTCAATATAAGTTTTGAATTTGGAATCTACAGTAGATGTACCAAATCCACCTCTTATTATTACGTAATCTATACCAGAACTTTTTACTTTATTCCAGTCAATAGATCCATTCCATTTACTTACGTCAATACCCTTTTCAATAGGACTTAGTTTTAAACAAGATGAATATACATATCCTTGTGTGCCACGAAAATCAATTTTGTACCAACCATTGCTTTTTTCAAGAATTTCAACTCTTTCGTTATATGATAAGGTACCAACTAACTCACTTGATGTAGAAGGAGTACTTCTTACATTTAAATAACTTTCTGTTACAGTTCCACTTCCTATGGCCTTAGGGTTAGATAATGTTATTTTTCTTGAATTGAATACATCATCTCCAACTGTATAGGTTTTAGACGAATTTCCGCCCATATTATGATTATTATTTAGTATAGGGTCTGAGTCTATATTAGAGCTAAGAGAATCTGCATCTGATATAGTGGTCATACCTTGAGATGAAATAAGAATACCTAATGACATAGCTAAAAGTGATTTATCTCTTTTTATCATATAATTCCCCCTTTTTTGTATTGTATAAAATTATCCCAAAAAGTAAATATATGTAAATTATACAATGAAATAGGAAGTTTGTGCCAATCAAATATGTAAATAAATGGAGTATGAAAAACATACTCCATTTATTTATGAAATCTATATTATTATTTTAATTTCAAAAAAGCTAGTAAAATAAGAGTTGCTCCACTCAACCATGAAAGGTTAAGTTCACTTTTTTGTGCAACTTTATTGCCTATAAAGCAACCTAATAATACAGCAACTATATTTATCACAAGTGAAAATAAAATAATTTGAACATAGTTTGTTACCATAAGCCCTGTACTAAAACCAGCTGCCAGACCATCGAGAGAAAGAGCCACTGCTAAAGAGAAAGACTCCTTAGGGGAAAGTTCATAAGAATGATCTACGTCTGCCTCTGTACCATCTAAGCAAACTCTAAGAAAAAACTTAAAATCAAATAATTTAAATGATAAATCGCGACTTAAAGTGCCACTTTTATTTAGAATAGCTTTCAAAGTACTATCAAATAATTTAGCCATGCCTAACATTAATAGCACAGTAAAACAAATACTTGTAGTAAAAACACTGGGTATATATTTGCTTATAATACTACCTAGAAAAAGAGCAATAGCTAAAATAGTAGTGCAGACTAAGTTAATTGTCATAGCTGATTTAAAGGGAATTTTTATTTTACTTGTTCCATAGGCAAAACTAGCTACAAATGCATCCATTGAAAGTGCGGAAACAAGTAAAATTGCATCTAGTGAAGATAAGGAATTTAGTGAGTTGAACATAGATACCTCCCCAACTTACATATTGTAAAAAACTTATTAAAGAAGCAAAGTATAAATATTTTAGCGACAATAATGACGCGAATTTTACTTTGTATTAACAATATATTGAAAAAGAAGGTGTTGTGTTACAATTTAAGAAAGAAAAAACAATTTGGGCGATGCCGAATGTTTAGAACATAAAAACAGATTTATTAATAAGTTATTTGATAATAAGCATGTATATGACAATATTGATAATATTTCCCGAGCAATTTGACGAAAACTGAAAAATAGGATTGGTTGGAGTAGCAATTAGTTATATTTTAACGTTGAAGGTTTTGATAAATATAATTTCACTGATTAGCATATTATGTCTTACAATACTTGTATCTTCAGTATTATATTATAAAGATGAAGAATAGATTTTTATAAGATTAACTTTTATAAAATAGATACAGTTTTTGAAAAGGGGGGGATTTTCAATGGAAGATAATAAGGTACTTAGCAGAAAAGAAAAATTAGAGAGATTTCTTATGCCACTGGGAATGGTAGGAGTTATATTTTATTTGGTGCATACTATTTTGGGGAATATATTATGGCCAGAGTATAATCCTATAACCATGGATATTAGCTCATTAACTGCAGATGGAGCGCCAAACCAAGGCATACTTAGAGTTTTCACCATGATTTATGGAATATGTATGGTTTTATTTATAATAGGAATGATTATAAAATCAGATAGAAAATATCATTTAGGAGCTCGTACAGGATATGTGGTTCTTTTGGGAATGGAGGTAATTTCTTTATTTGGATATACTGCATTTCCACTTGTGGGAGATAAGACTGTAATGAATTTCCAAAATATGATGCATATAACAGTTACAGTTGCAGTAGTTGTAACTACCATAGTATCAGGGTTTACTCTAGCTTATGGATATTTAGTGCAGGAGAAAATGAAGAATCTTGGTAAGTTTATTCTAATAATGGCAATAATAATAACGTTATGTGGAATAATCAGTCCAATTTCCATAGTAATGGGACTGAATATATTGGGATTAACAGAAAGACTAGTTATCTATTCATTGCAGACGTTGATGTTTGTTTTATCTTTTTACTATACGAAATGTGATAAATAGAAACATTTAGCAATAATATTGAGATTTTATTGTGGATATGGTATACTAATGTTTATTAAAATTAAGTTTATATATAAGTATAAAGTTAATAAAATAAATGAATTAATTAATTAATAACAAAGAAGGTGAGAGTATGGCGGTAGGAGAAAAAACATTAGCTACAAACAAAAAAGCTAGACATGAATATTTCATAGAAGAAACTTACGAATGTGGAATAGAATTAAAAGGAACAGAAGTTAAATCAATCAGAGCAGGTAGAGTCAATTTAAAAGAAGGTTTCGCATCTGTAGATAATTCTGAAGTTTTCCTAAAACAAGTTCATATAAGCCCATACGACCAAGGAAACTCTTTTTACAAGATAGATCCTCTTCGTGTTAGAAAATTATTACTTCATAAACATGAAATTAGAAAACTGATAGGGGCTACTACTATAAAAGGTTATTCTTTAGTTCCTATTAGAATGTATCTGAAAAATGGTAGAGTTAAACTGGAATTAGGTTTAGCAAAAGGTAAAAAACTTTACGACAAACGTCAAGACCTTGCTAAGAAAGATGCACAAAGAAGAATAGAAAGAGAAATGACTGGTAAATACTAAGAAAATTAGTAAATTAATTCTAGTTGATTTTTATCTGAAAAAGTAATATATTATATATACAGTCAAGCTAAGTTATTAGTGATAATACTAAGGGGTATAACAATTTTGTGTATACTTTCATATAAAATTAAATATTGAATTGGTGAAAATAAAAAAGTTTGCAAATTAAGCAGTCTCAATGACTTTAAACATCCTATGGGGGTGTACTGGTTTCGACGTGGGTTCGGAACTTGGGGCAGCGTGTCGTGTTACTCTGGGTCACGTAAAAACTGGGGAATTTAAAATAAACGCAAACGATAATTACGCTTTAGCAGCATAATGCTGCTTGTCCCGCCTGAGCCCTCCTGCCGGCTAGGCCTGGACATCATTTATGCAGGGAACTACTTTTAGGGTGTCTCGACTATTAGTGGACTAATTGGGGCTGGCCAAGACTAGAGTTTGTCACTGGACGCTAGTTGAGGCGAGATACTAAAACAGCTGACTACACACGTAGACGCAACGAGGAAAAAGCTTGCGGACAGGGGTTCGATTCCCCTCATCTCCACCAATACATAAACGTGGAAACGTAGAATAATTGGAATTACTAGACTTTATAGTTTGGTAATTCTTTTTATTTTGCCTTTTAGCACACAATCAGAAGAATGGTCTAAGATAAATAATTATAATGTTTAGAATAAATAGTAGTGAACCGTACTACGAGTAAAGGAGTACGGTTTCAGACAAGTTAATAAAAAGTAGTAAAATAATAGCTGTACCATTAGTGAATGGTATAGTTATTTTTAATTAAAGCTCATATGTGACAATAATATTATAAAGATTATTATAACTAAGGACTTTAATTTATATAATTTTACAAATACAATTAAGTTAACAAATTTAAAAAGCCAAATTCTGAGAAATTTAGTGACGGAAAACTAATGGATCTAAGGATGAATATCTATGCCAGCCAGTTACCAAGTAGGGAATAAAAATGAGTTTTAGCAAAAGGGCAATAAAAATTATAGGATTAGTAGGAGTTACAATAGCCACGCTAATGTTAAATACAGTATCAGCTATGGATAAAAAGATCTAGTAACTAAAGAAAATGAAGTTACTATAATAAATAGTATTGATAATATGGGGTGTTATTTAGGAATAGGTGAATCAGTAGAAATATTAGATAACGAACCTATACCTATTTTTTAGAGGCAGATTTGATGAAGGAATAACTATAGGAATTTGGATTTTTCTCAAGGTATCAAAGTGGAGTAAATAAAGTTGTAAAATTATCAAATGGATATAATGTGTATCTATAACAAAGTATATTAAACATAATAAAAATGTTGGAATATCTATTTTAACAAATGTTTTAGCAAAAATGATTGGAGGACATCTAGTAGCTTTATTAGTTAAACCACTTGCAGTAGTTAAAAAAACTTACAACAAATCCGCCAGGATGAATGATATTTAAATTAAGACTAAAAAAGTTTACATGGGACAATATGAAGGACTGATTGAAATGTTGATTGTAGACTCATATTCTTATCAATAAATTGGAGTTGAAATTTAGTGGAATGTAATGGATTTGAGTATGATACTAGGTATAAGGATAAAGTAAGTGCTATTTTGAGGTATTTATTCTGAAATTATATAAGTACCTTAGGTAATAAGGTAATCTTTAAATTTTAATAAAAATAGACTAAATCTAAATTCTTAATAAATAAATTTATCAGTAAACCATTAAAAAAATTAATGATATAAATAAGAAAAAACAATTTTACTTATATATTAAATGGCTGTAAACTTAATAAATGTAGTTAGGAGTTATACTCTATAAATAAATTTTATAAAAAATTAGAATATTAAATTATGCCCTGTTTGACGGATTAATATTAAAGCTTATAAGGAGGAATTATAAAATGGGACAAGCTGCAAAATCAAAAAAAAATAAAAGATATCTTATAGTATTCATTTGTATGTTAATTCAAGCAATACCATATTGTATATCTCAAAATTTACAAAGTCAGATGCAAACACCAGTATCTCAATCAGGTGTAGTATCTGAGGTAGGATTTACATTACTATATTTATCAGGAACAATTCCGGCATTATTCAATCCAATAATAGCCAAAGTATATGATAAATTCAAAATTAAATATATATATGTAGCAGGTTTAATAATATCAGGTATAGCATTCGCCTCATATGGAATGGCTCAAAATGCAATAATGTTTAATGGAAGTGCATTCTTTACACAAGTAGGGACAATATTATTTACAGGTTTATCATTACCAATAATGATGAGTCATTGGTTCCCTGGTGAAGGTAAAGGAACAGCATTAGGAATAGCATTAGCAGGTGGATCATTAGGTAATGTATTTTTACAACCAATAACAGTTAATTTATTAGCTAACGTTGGATGGAGAGGAACATATATGGCATTAGGGGCAGCTATGATAATAATAGGTGTACCACTAGCATTATTATTTATAAGATACCCAAAACAAGAAGAAGTTGTAATGGAAACATCATCTAATAAGTCAAATGTAAAGCCAACAAGACCAAAATTTGATGGTTTATCAGACAAAGAAAATGATAAAAATCCAATGTTCTGGACTTTCTGCGTAGGATGTGCATTAATATGTTTCGCAGTTGTTGCAGTATCAACACAAGCAATACCAGTATTAGGACAAAAAGGATTTGAACCAGGAAAATTAGGAATTGCAGGTTCAATATTTGGAGTATCATGTTTAATAGGTAACGTAGTAGGTGGTAAATTATTTGATAAATTAGGATCATTTATTCCAATGGTTTTATCAGGAATATCTACAGTAATAGCGTTATTAATAATGGCATTTATGCCAGAGGGAAGTGCAATAGGATTTTTAGTACCTATATGTTCAGGATTAACTGTATATACAATAACATCAGCACCAGCATTTATGCCAGCAGATGTATTTGGACAAAAAGATGGAACAATGAAGTTAGCAAAAGTAGGTATGTTTTATGCATTAGGTAGTTCAATATCAGCATTATTATTCACAACTATATCAAACAAGTTAGGATTAACTGGTTCATGTATGTTATTTATAGTTGTTGGTGTAGTAGGATATGGATTAAACTTATTTGCTCAAGTAAAATCAAAACAAATGTTTGTAGAAAACCAAAATTCATTAAATATAAAAATAGGATAGATCAAATTTGATCTATCCTATTTTTATGCTTTTTATACATCATCAATTTTGTATTAAAATTTATTTTTACCGTATAGCTTATAAATTCAGTTTCAAAAAATTTTATATAAAATAGTAATTTACATAAAATAGTTCATTTAATTTTGATATTGTAATTATTAAAGTAGATATATTAGCTCTATTTTGTATTCACATGACTTTTGGATAGTAGTTGTTTGCAAGGAAGAACTAAGAGCAAAAATTAGTAATTAATTATTTTTTTCATAAATTTCTAAAGTTTTTACAAGACGAATGTATATTACCATTAGGTACATATAAGATCTGAGAGAATAAATTTAATAATTTATTTAAAGGAAATATATCATGGTTCAGTAAGTAAAGAAGTAAATAGTTATCAAAGCTTCATTTTGGATGATTTTATTGATTTATATAATTCAGAAAAAAAGAGAAGAATATCTTAACATGTATGGAGAAGAATTAGTTGGATGTCAAAAGATAATAGCCGGGGCAAATGATAACATCCTTGGAGAGTATAAAAAAAGAATGTGCTAAAGATGTTTCAATCTAAAATATTAGAACTTGCTTGTTAAAATTAGAAAAGAATGGATTTTTAACAAATAAATCAACAAACCCAAATAGGCTTATAACTATTGAAAATTGGTAACTTTATCAAATTAGTGAGAAAAAACAACAAGCTAATAAACAGGCGACTAACAAGCAACTAACAACTAACAAGAATGATAAGAATAATATATATACATCACAATGTGATGAATTATGGAAACTCTATCCTAATAAAAAAGGAAAACAAGAGGCTTATAAGAAGATACTAAAACTTCTAGAAGAATATTCATTATAAGAATTAAGGAGAAGTGTAGAAAGATATTCAAAAGAAGTAGAAGGTAAAAATAAACAGTACATACAGCATGGAAGTACATTCTTTAATGGTGGATATGTGGATTATTTAGATGAAAATTTCAAAGAAGCATCACATTATCCAGCAGAAGAACCTAAGGGGAAAGTATTAGATTTTAAAATAGGTGGAGAGTGATTATAAGTGAATAATATATATGATACACATGCAGAACAGTCAATATTAGGAGCTATATTGCTTGATAAGAATGTAATACATGAAGTTGAAAGCTTACCTAGTGATGTTTTTTACAATGAAGCTCACAAGGTTATATTTAACAGAATGTTAGAACCACATAAAAAAGGGATGGTTATTGATATAATCACCCTAATAGATAAATTAAAATTTAATAATGAACTAGAAGCTATCGGTGGTATAACATATTTAACTAGTTTACCAACTACAAGCAACATACAATATTATATAAAAATAATTGAGGAATTACAACAAAAAAGGAATATTGTACAAGTTTTTTATAGGCTCATAGAGGACATCAGAAGGGGAGAGGATATAAAAAATACATCATTAAATACATTTGAAATAGTTACAGAGTTAAAAGAAGAGATTAAAACAGATAGCACACTAAGAAGTATTATGACAAATATCTTTGATGATTTAAACAGTGGAGTTGGAAAAAGTGCATTAGCAATTAAAATAGCCATTAATTCATTTTTAAAAGGTAAAAAATACTTATTATTTCTAGAGAGATGACCAAAGAGCAAGTGGCAGAAAGAATAATATTAAGCCATAATGGAATATCTAAAAAGAAATATGAGGATAGAAGCTTTAATAGTGAAGATTGGCAAAGAATTGTTAAAACAATGGAGGCTTTTTCAACAGATGACATTAAAATTGATGATAAAATTTCAACCATACAAGGGATAAAAAAGGAATTAAGAAGTTTTAAGCCTGATGTATTAATTGTTGATTATGTTCAGTTATTAATTCCAAATAGTTTCAAAGATAGCCGAGAGAGACAAGTCGCCGAGCTATCAAGGGAACTAAAAAAGATAACTATTGATTATGGAATTATAGTTTTACAGTTAATCCAGTTAGCAGAGAAAGGAACTGGAAACTATAGACCTCATGGTGAAAGCTATACGAGAGAAAGTCGTGCGATTTACCATGATTAAAATATCGTTATCTATATACATAATGTTACAGAATAAAAGGAATTAGTTCAAGATCATATAAAGCAGTATCTAAAGAAAAAGGAAGTCTTGAGGATATGAAGGCTACTCTAGAAAGATTTAAAGAGAATGAAACTAAATTTATAGAGCTGATAGTAGATAAAAATAGAAGTGGAGAAGTAGGAAGTAATTATTATTGGTTTAAAGGTGCTGATTTAGGTTATTAACCAGTAATTTAAAGTAAATATAATGAAATAAGGTATTTAATTGTCTAAGGGGGAACTAAATCATGACTAATCTTTACAAATAAATATAAGGTAGGTTTTGTGAATGACAATTAGAAAAGTTATAGCCTTAATAAAAAGGCATGAAAATGTAAAGGTAATAGTAAATGTTAGAACTAAAATATCAGAGGATTATAAAAGGACAGTACATGATCTAAAAGATATATTGATAAATGATTCAGATAATGTGGAAATAAAATTAAATGATAGAATAATTGAAATATCAGTAAAAGAATTAAAATTTGATGCTGGATTAACAGCAATAGTATTTTATAAAGAGAATTATGTGATAGTTTTTACATATAAAAATTAACAACTATAGGGGGAATATAATGAGAAAGTTTTAATATGAAGGTAGATAAATGTTATGATTAAAGGGTATGGAAACTTTTTTAATGATGTAACAATAGCAATTGAATATAAATATTTAAGAAATAGATGTGAAAATGGTTGTGAATTATCGATTATAAAGCTAAAGAAAATAGTTGATACTATAGTTAAATATTATAATAATTTAAAAAATAAATTAGATAAAAACATAATTGATGATATAGAGAAATTCTGTATAAATAATACAATAAGAGATATAAAATATCTATGTATGTTATTAGAGTCTTTGCATAAACAAGATCAAGCTTGTTATAAAGGCATAAAAAATATATGTAACGCATTGTAAGAGAGTAATACGAATGCAAATAAAAATTTAAAAGCTTTAGCATATTTAAAATTAGCTTATAGATACCAATTCAATTACAACCATGATTTTATGAGTAAGATGATAACAACTGATGTTATAACTTTATTTGATGAAAATGAAAATAATAAAGATATGAAAAATTTAATATTCAATTATGCATTATTGCAGTTTGTACTGAAGTTGTTAGAAGGATTAACACCTAGACAAGTATTAGGAGTATTTCCTATAGAAAAATCGTTTGATGCATATAAATATAAAACTAAAGATTATTATAGTAGTATGGAGGTAGTCAATGATTTATGAATAGACATGCCATTAAAATATGAAACTGCAAAGAAATTTATAATGGGATGTATGATTGCCACTTTATGTTTGATGTTGGAGTAAGTATGATATTACTAGTAGGTGATTATAATAATTGGGGTGCATCTGATATAATGAAATTTATATTAGAGATAAAGAATGAGTCATATTTGAAAATAATTAAATAGTACTAAAAAATAAGGGATTTATGTAATAAATCTCTTATTTTTTTATAAATTTTTTTAAAATATAATTTGAATTGAAGCATTTATTTTATATAATTATAATAGAAAATGATAAAAGATAGAGCGATTAGATATAAAGTAGTAAGTTACTTAAATTAATGACGATAATGTGAATTAAAAATATTATATTAAGGGTTATTTAAGGAGAATAAGTATGAAAAAAAGGGAATACACAATAGAGAATTTAGAAGAGTTACTTGATAATCTACCCTATGAAATATGGATGAAAGATAAAGAGGGTAAACATATATACATAAATAAATTAGGGGCTGAAAATGTAGGTTTAAGTAAAGAAGATATAATAGGTAAAACAGATCATGAAATAAGGCCGGTTTATATAGCAGATAAATGCTTGGAAACAGATGTAGATTTAATCGCTGGGAAAATTGATAGATATAGCAAGGAGGAGAAAATTACAAATTTAAATGATGTATCGTACCATGTTAATAAATTTATCCTAAATAAAGATAAAGATATAATTTTAGGAGGAATTGCAGAAGAGGTAAGTATAAAAGAAAGTATTCAAGATGTTACAGATCATATAATGTTTAATGACTTTAATCTTGGTAATTTAAAAACTAATTACATAAAATTTTTAAAGGATAAACTCAAATCATTAAATTTAGCTTTAAAGAGCACAAACATAGACATATTTTTATATGAGGAAGATAGAAAATTTAAATTTTATATGAGTGCGAATGATGATATATGTATTTTTAATGATAATACTAAATTCATTTTAGACAAAGATTTTAAGAAAGAAATTCTAGATGAAAAAAATTATTTTTGCACATCAAAATATAAAAAATTTATAGAGCTTAATAATTATAAAGATGAATTAGTATCAAGACTGTACGCTATAGAAATAGCAGGTAATACATGCGCTTTGGTTAATATTCAATATGAAAATGCAACAGCTATAAAATATAAAGATGATATATCTATAATTGAAATATTTAAAAAAATGTCAACCCTGATATTTCAATTGGAAAATGAAAATGATTTCTTGGTATCAGATATAGAAAATAGGAGGGCCGAAGAAGCTATAGATTTTGAACATATAAAATCAAGCTTTATAGCTAATATATCTCATGAATTTAAAACTCCAATAAACATAATATTGTCGACTGTTCAACTGCTAATTGCAATTGAAAGGGGGGACTTCAATCGTATAACTAAAGACAGATATATTGAATATTTAAATATGTTGAAGCAGAACTCGTACAGATTATTAAGGTTAGTTAATAATGTAATTGACACAGCTAAAATAGAGAATAATTTTTATAAGCCAAACTTAGGGAACTATAATATTATAAAGCTTATAGAAGACATAACTATGTCAACATCAAATTATGTTTCAGAGAATAATAGAAACATAATTTTTGATACAGATGAAGAAGAAGTTATTTTAGCATGTGATCCAGATAAAATAGAAAGAGTAATTTTAAATCTATTATCAAATGCAATTAAATTTTCAGAACTAGGAAGCAATATAAATGTTGATGTAAGCACAGATTTTGATAGAAATATAGTTTATGTATCAGTAAAAAATACAGGGGAATTAATTAGTGAAGAATATGCAAATAAAATATTTGGTCAATTTATGCAAGGAGAAAATTTATTTATAAGACGTACAGAAGGTAGTGGTATTGGTTTATATTTAGCTAAGTATTTTATTAAAATGCACAATGGGAATATATGGTTAAATTTAGATAATAAAGACTGTACAGAGTTTACATTCTCTATACCTATAGAAAAAGTACATGATAAAGAAAATTTTAATGAAGATATATATATTATCAACGAAAGCAAGATAATTGAGCAATGTAATATCGAATTTTCTGATATATATAAATAAAATAGTGGAAGATTGTATATTTAAAAGTTAGTTTTTATTTATTATTCTGTATATAAAATAGTGTTTTAATATTGTATAATTGATAATATAAAATTAGTGTAATTAAATTTTAGTATAAACGAAAGAAGACGTTATTATGAACAAAAGTATAGAAAATCCTATATAAGCAATTTTTAAATATCTAGCTATATCTATATTATTTATGTTTATAGGTTTTATGTTTGGCCAGATGTTTATATCAATTAGTTTTTCATATTATGCAAATATAATATTTACTTTTTTTATGATAGGACTTTTAATAATGTTTTTATTATTTAAGAAATAATTTAATTCCTAGAAGCTTTTCTATTAATTTTGTTTGTTCATTTACCTTTATTGATGGTATTCTTACATATCCGTTATTAAAATACCATTTGGAGGATTTAGGTTCACATCAATATTAGTTTCATCAATAGTTTTATTTGCAGTATTAGCGAAAATAGCAAGTAGAAAAGAATTAGGATATTATATAGAGTTAGGCAACATATTATTTGATAGTTTGTATATAAATAAAGAAAGACCAATAAACATAATGTGTAAAATGAATATATCTAAAAGTACATATTATGATATGAAAGAGAAGTTAATATTTAAAGTTAGTGAGATAATATATCCTAAGTTTATAAGAGATATGTATGATAGCTACTTATTTTAGTGTAGAGGCTACTTTAAAGTTTTTTATTATAAGCATTGAGTTGGCATTATAATATAAGAAATGCCTCAATTGTTATATAGTAAGAGTAAAAAATTGAGTTTTCTGATAGATAAATAAGTAATTAGGGGTATAAAAATGATAATTAAAGATAAAATAAAAGAATTTAGAATATTTATATTTATAAACATAATTTTAGCTACTGTAATTGGAACCTATGCTCAAAATATTGCCT